>Ga0180220_1000140_pt1 | contig 116637 bp, 107 predicted proteins | sample eDN5th37CBELigBY_FD_151335 | JGI IMG/M metagenome (GOLD analysis project Ga0180220, IMG submission 151335) | Enriched backyard soil microbial communities from Emeryville, California, USA - eDNA 5th pass 37_C BE-Lig BY (version 2) (version 2) | ecosystem: Environmental > Terrestrial > Soil >...
CCAGAACATGAGCGGCCGTTACCAGCGTCATCCGACCATCGATGACCTTCGACAAAACCTCAATCCGCTGCAGATCACGCTCGCTCATCGCAATCAATCCCATCCGCAATCTCCCAGGTCATCTAAAACCCGGGGAGAGTGACATTCTTACATTGCAGAAACAGGACACTTTAACTTTGCGGCTACAGATCGAGTTCGCATAAGATATCTTATGGAACTGAGCCTCATCTATGTGCCTTGAGCCGCCATCGTCCGTTGGTTATCAGTACCCGCCGGAGAGAAAGATGGCCTCGCCGGTCATGAAGCTGCAGGCTTCCGAAGCCAGAAAGATGGCTGCACCCACCATCTCATCCACATGACCGGCGCGTCCCATCCAGTTCAATTGCCGCACATAGGCCGCCCAAGCCTCCGGATCCGCATCGCGGCGCCCGGCATTGCGATCGGTATCGATCAGGCCGGGAGCAAGCGTGTTGAGAAGTACGCCTTTCGGCGCATAATCACGCGCGAGGCTCTGCACGAGATTATGCTGGGCCGCCTTGGTCGCCGCATAGATCGAGACAATCCCCTTCGGCCGCAACTGGTTGATCGAGCCGATACTGACGACGCGTCCCCAGCCGCGTTCCGCCATGCCGGGCAAAGAAGCCTGCAACATCTCGACCGTAGAGCGCAGATTGACGTTCACCTGCGTCTCGAAATCCTCGTCCGTGACGGTGTCGAGCGTGCCATTGATCTGGGCCGAGGCGTTGATGACCAGGATATCGAGCGGCCCCGCCTCGTCCTCCGCCCGGCGGACCAGATCACGCCCGGCGCCGGCCGCGGCGAGATCACCGTGCACTGCCACACAAGAGCCGCTAGCTTCGACGATCGCCTCCGTGGTGACTCGCGTGGAGTCGGGCGTCTGGCCATGAACCACCACCTTCGCACCGAATTCCGCAAGGCCCCTGGCGACGGCCGCGCCAATGCCGCGGCTGGACCCGGTAACGAGCGCCGTGCGGCCATCAAGCCGGAATATCCCTCCGTAGCTGTGCGCCATCGCTAATCTCTCTTCTGCCCGAACCGGTGGGCCGGCACGCCCTTCACACCTGGCCTACAGGCAAAGATACCGCCGGAAAGCGGTGCTTCGGAAAGAGTAGAGGCGGGCAAGCGCGTGCGCGCGCTTGTGATGTAGAGTGTCGCCAGGTCAGGGCCCCCGAAGGCAACACTTGTCGGGCGCGGCACGGGTAGATCGATGACCTTGTCCAGCGTACCGTCGGCGCGATAGCGATTGACGCGCCAGCCGTCCCAGATCGCGCACCAGACACCCCCTTCCGCGTCCACGGCGATGCCGTCAGGCCTGCCCTCTTCCATCGGAATGGTAACGAAAACCCGGCGATTGGCGATCGTTCCGCTCGCCGGATCGCAGTCATAGGCGTAGATATGGCCGGGGACGGTATCGACGAAATAGAAAGTCCGGCCGTCCGGGCTCCAGTCGAGACCGTTGGCCACCGTGATGCCGGTCTCCTTCCGCTCGACGGCGCCGTCGGCGGCGATCCGGTAGAGCCCGCCTGTTGGACGGCTGGCGTCCAGCCGCATGGAACCAACCCAGATCGCGCCCGCCGCGTCCACCTTGCCGTCGTTGAGCCGATTGTCCGTCAGGCCCGCCTCGGGCTCGGCGAACGTCGTGAAAACGCCCTGGGCGAAATCGAACCGCTCTATCCCGTCCTGAGAGGCAACGAGCAGGGAGCCGTCCGCCGACGGGAAAACAGCGCTGACGAGCTTGTCCACGTCGCTGCTCTCGTTGCGGCCTGTCTTCGGATCAAAGCGGTGAACCGCGGGATGCAGGATGTCGACCCAGTAAAGCCGTTCTTCGCTGTCGATCCAGACCGGCGCTTCTCCAAGCTGCGCCCCCCAGGGGAGCACGCAGGTGACGGGAATGGAAGAAGCGGAGGAAGAGCGTGGGCGCGGGCCGGAACTGATGGCCACGGTCCCCGCATAGCCGGTGATGCGACGCGCGGCGGCCATCAGCTCGCGCCCCGTCGGATGAATGTTCTCGGCATTAAGCCGTGAAGAGGGCCCGAGCGCGACGAGAGCGCCGACGGGCGTGCCATCCTGCCCGGTAATGGGAGCCGCTACCGAATTTACCCCCGGCAGATGCTCCTCATAGGAGACCGCGTAGCCCCGAGCCCTGGTCAGCGTCATGTCGGCCTGGAGCTGCTGCTGGTCGGTGATGGTCTTATCCGTATAGCGCTCCAGCTTGAGGCGGGCGCTGAGCGCGCGTGCAAGTGCGGGCTCCTGGAAGGCAAGCAGCACCTTGCCCGCGGCGGTACAGTGGATCGGCACGCGCCGCCCCGCATCGACCCGCACGCCGAGACCGTCGCCCGAGCGCTGCTCGACATAGACGACCTGCTCGCCCTCGAGCCGGCAGAGCGCGACCGTTTCGCCGAGTTCGGCGGAAAGGCGCTCCAGTTCCGGGAGAGCGGCGGAGTTCAGGTCGAACGTGTCCCAAACCCGGTGCGACAATTCGAGGAAGCGCTGGCCCAGCGTATAGGTGCCGGTCTTCTCGTCGTGGCGGACGAGGCGGAACGCGATCAATGTGCGCAGGATGCGGGCAAAGGTCGGCTTGGGCAGGCCCGAGCGCTTCAAAAGTTCGGCAAAGCGCACGGGGCGGCTGGCATCCGCCACCATGTCGAGCAAGGTGAGACCCTTGGCGAGCGCGGCGGCGCCGACCGGCACATCCGGCTCCTCGCGAACGGTCAGTGCTTCCTCGACCGCCATGCGTCTGCCGCCTCGCTCAACATCCGTTCGATCGACCATTCGGGCTCATATCCAAGCAGGCTGCGAATCTTCGCATTCGAGGTGTGATAGTAGACGCCAGGCCCGGGGAGATCGATCCGCATTACCGGCAATCCCGTCACCGCCGACATCGCGTCGAGGAGCCTCGGAAAGTCGACCGGATCCGTGGCGCCAAGATTGAAGGTCTCCCCTACAGCCTCCGGCCTGTCCGCGGCAAGCAGGACGCCGCGCACCATGTCGCGTGTTTCCGTAATATGCATTTGGAACGGGCGGCCGTTCTCGTTCCAGGCGAGGATATGCGCTTCCCGGCCGGGATCGGCGGCGCGCAGCAATTCGGCGGCGGCATGATTGCCGAAGGCCTCCTGCTGCCGGATACGGGGACGCAGAAAGAAGCGTGGCCCTGAGAAGAAACTGTCCGGATCCAGCAATTCTTTCGCATCCTGCGTGTGGGAGAAGCGCAGGATCACCGTTTCCATGTGCCCCAAGCGCTGATGAAAGCGCACGAGCTCCTCTCCCAAAAGCTTGCTCAGGCCATAGGGGGAATTGGCGTTGAGCGGATGCTCTTCCGTGATGGGCAGGAATTGCGGCTTGTTCTCCGGATACACCTCGCCGGAGCTGGCGAAGACGAAACGGCGCACCCCCGCGTCCGCCGCCGCGTCAAGAAGAACACGCGTTCCCTCGACATTGGCGCGGAAGAGCCTGTCGCGGTCCTGCGGCTTCCAGGACATGAAGGCGCCGAGATGGAGGACCGTATCCACTCCCTCAACGGCACGCGAGCAGGCCTCGGCATCGTCGAAAGAGCCCGTTATCTCGGAATAGCCGGGCGACGGATTGCCGGAGGCGTTCAGGTCGAAACCGCGGACAGTGTCCCCGCGCGCAAGGAGCTGTTCGACCGTGGCGCGTCCCACGCGGCCGGCCGAGCCGGTAACCAGGAAAGTCATGTCAGTTCAGCGCCTCGCCGCTTTTTCCTTCGAACAGATGAAGCCGAGCCGGATCAAAGGAGAGCTTCAGCTCCTGTCCCTCTGCAAGCGGGCTCGAATGGGCGAGCCGGGCGATCAGTCCCTTGCGAGCCTCCTCGTCGTTGAGTCCGCTGAAGGTGTGCTCTCCGGCATCGAAATAGACGTATTTTTCCGAGCCAAGGCTCTCGATTAGGCTTGGGCGGACGATGAATTCCGTGCCACCGCCATCGGTGGAGATGTATTCGGGGCGGATGCCCGCGACGATGCCGCCATTCGAATGCGCTTGCATCAAGCGGTCGGCATTGACATTGACCGGCACCTCCTTGCCGAAGAGCCTGATCGCCGCGCCATTCGCCGGTGCGGCGGCGAGGAAATTCATCCCTGGCGAGCCGATGAAGCTTGCCACGAACAGGTTCTTCGGTTTCTGGAACAGCGTGTCGGGATCGGCGATCTGCTGGATCACTCCGTCCTTCATGATGACGACGCGGTCGGCCATCGTCATGGCTTCGATCTGATCATGGGTGACATAGATTGTGGTCACGCCGATGCGCTTGTGAAGCGCGCTGATCTCCGCACGCATATGGACGCGCAGCTTCGCATCGAGGTTCGACAGCGGCTCGTCCATCAGGAATGCCTGCGGCTCACGCACGATGGCGCGTCCAAGCGCCACGCGCTGGCGCTGCCCGCCCGAAAGCTGTTTGGGCCGGCGGTCCAGGAGATGCTCGACGGCGAGGATGCGCGCAGCCTCGTCCACGCGTCGCCTGATCTCGGCAGCAGGAACGCCGCGCATCTTCAAGCCGAAGCCGATATTGTCGCGCACGGTCAGATGCGGATAAAGCGCGTAGTTCTGGAACACCATGGCGATGTCACGGTCGCCGGGCGCCAGATCCGTGACGTCACGCCCGCCGATCAGGATGCGGCCGCCGGAGGCCGGCTCCAATCCTGCGAGGATCTTGAGCATCGTCGACTTACCGCAACCCGATGGACCGACGAGCACGACAAACTCGCCATCCTCAATCTCCAAGGAAAATTCCTTGAGAACGTTGAGAGCCCCGTAGCTTTTGTGGACGTTCTGGATGCTGATGCTGGCCATGTCATTTCTCCGCGCCGGCTGTAAGTCCGCCGACCAGGTAACGCTCGAGGAAAAGATAGATGACGATGATGGGGACCGCGATGAACACGGCTGCGGCGGCGATCTCGTTCCAGTCGGTGACGTATTCGCCCTTCATGGTGGTGATGCCGAGATTGGCCGTCCAGCTTCCCTGCTCATTGGTAAGGAAGGTGCGCGCATAGGCGTAGTCGGCCCACGAGAGCACGAAGGCGTAAAGTGCTGTAGCCGCAAGGCCAGGCGTGGCGATCGGCAGGATGACGCGGACCATGGCGGAAAGCGGCGAGCAGCCGTCCACCATCGCAGCCTGCTCCAGCTCGCGCGGGATCGTATCGAAATAGCCCTTCATCATCCAGGTCGTGAACGGGATGATGAGTGTCGAATGGGCGATCACCAGGGACCAAAGGCTGCCGATCAACCCGACACTGCGGAAGATGCTGAAGAGCGGAATGACGAGCAGGGTGGCCGGCAGCATCTTCGCCGTCAGGATGAAAAGGCCGAGGCTGTGCCCGCCACGCACCGAGAAGCGCGACAGGCTATAGCCCGCCAGCACGGAGACGAACATGGAAAGCGCGACCGAACCCAGCGCCGCGAGTGTGGAATTGAGGAGCCAGAGCGGGATCGGCCGCTCGGCCCAGACCTTGGTGAAAGTCTCCCATTGCGGGCTTTCCGGCCAAAAGGTCGGCGGCAGCTGCGACAGCTCCGCGCTGGTCGCCAGCGCGGTGACGACGAGCCAATAGATCGGAAACAGCAGGAACGCGCAGACGGCGACGACGCCGGCATAGAGCGCGATGTTCTGAGAGGTTGTTCGTTTCATCGGATATCCTCAGTACATGGCCTTGCTGCCGCGGCCGAGCATGGCCATGCTGGCCACGACGCATAGAAGCAGCGTGATGACGCCCACGGCCGAGGCATAGCCGAACTTGAAGAAGCCGAAGGCCTCGTTATAGGTCATGATCGACAGCGTCTGGGTCGCCTTGAGCGGGCCGCCATCCGTGAGCACCTTGATGATGGAGAAGTCCCGGAAGACCCACAGCGTGACGAGCACCATGGTGACGCCGAGCACCGGCATCAGAGAGGGTATGGTAATCCAGCGCAGGCGCTGGAAAGCATTCGCGCCGTCCACCTTGGCCGCGTTGTAGAAATCCTCCGGGATGGATTGAAGGCCCGCGAGGGTCATGATCGAGACGAAGGGGTAGCCTTTCCACACCATGGTGGTGGCAACCACCCAGAATGCGGCGGTGGTGTCGGAGAACCAGGCCACCATCTGGTTCGCGAGGCCGAGTTTGATGAAGATCCAGCCCATCAGGCCGAAGGACGAATCGAAGATCCAGGCGAAGATCACCGTCGCGATCACCTCCGGCACCGCCCAGGGCAGCGCCACGGCGAGCCGCGCCAGCCTGCGCCCGCGGAACCGGTTGTTGACGAGCAACGCCGTGCCTAGCCCCACCGCGAGACAGGCGATCGTGACGACCACGACCAACTTCAGCGTCACCCAGCAGGTCTGCCAGAACTCAGGTGAGGAGAACAGTTTTTGGTAATTCTCCAGCGTGAACGGTTTGCGCGGCGCGCCCATGCGCGGCAGCTTCACGTCCTGGAAGGAGAGGTCGATGGAGATGATGAGCGGATAGACGATGATGGCGGCGACGAGGATCACCGCCGGCGCGAGCAGGATATAGCCGAGCCAGTGCTGCCGGCTGGGCCGGGCAAGATCGATGAGCTTGCCTCTCCTCATGCGGGCGGTCCATCGGCCGCGCTGTCCATCCGCCCCCACATAAAGGCCTGCACGTCCTTCTCGAAGTTCTGCTTGATCCATAGCACAAGGGCTCCCTCGAATGGCGCAAGGACCGGCCGGTCCCCATCAAAGGCGGCCACCTCGCCCTTGGCAAAGGGCCGGAAGTCGCCGGGAGGGGCCAGGAACCGCATCTGCGCCGTGCGGGTGAATTCAGGAATTTCCACGACGATATCGCGCCGTGGACGCGTATCGCGCCCTGTCGCAATGGCCAGGAAATCGGCTTCCGAGATCATGCCGTTAAGCTGCAAAAGCCGCGCGATTGCCGAAAGCGCCACCTGCTTGCTTTCTGCGGCAAAGAACAGGCCGCATTCCAGGGTGATGCCGACGGCAGGGGAGTCGGGGTCGGAAAACTGCCGGTAGTTCGACAGGGTGGGCGCGTGCGCGCTGCCCTGGTTGAAGAAGAAGCGGGTGTGCGGCACCCCGATCCGCTCCGCCAGGCCGATGGCGCGTGTGCCCGGTCGCAGCACGAAATACGGAGAGGCCTCATAGGGCGTCGCATGAAGATCGAGCAGGAAATCCGCATCGGCTAATAGCGGGCGCAGTTCACGCGCCCTCTCCAGCTCGACGGTCCGCCCCTCTCCATCAAGCTTTTCGTCCGACCAGACGCGGTTGAAATCCTCCTCCACGAAACGGGTCCCGTAAGGGTCGATCCCATTGGAAGCCTCATAGGCCGCGACATTGCAGATTGCCAGGGAAAGGCGCCCCCTCAGGGGCTGAAACCCCCGTTCCAGAAGAGCGACGACCGCCTCCAGGCCGCCGGGTTCGTTCCCGTGGGCAAGGCAGGTGACGAGGATATGCGGGCCGGCTTGGCCGCTATCGAAAGTGAAGGCGTAGGGGATGCCGATATTGCCGCGCCGATACGGTTCGAGATCGCGCTTGGCGATGCCTGCATGGCGACGCTCTTCTTGCAGGCGTGCGGTAACGCCCTCCGCTTCCTGCAACAGGGCATCACCAGCGCCACTCGGGTTCGCAGTTTCATTCATCGAGGCTTCCGCTCCTTCGAAGGGCATGCCGGCCGGGTTGTGCCCGGCCGGTCGCATTCAATTCCCGGCAGATCGCGCTCTATTGAAGCGCGACGGCCTTCTCCTGCATCCGCTTGGCGACCTCGGCGGGATCGAGATCTTCGATGATCATCCGCTGGGATTCCTCCTGCACCATCTTGGAGAACTCGTTGAACGGGATCTCCAGGCCGACGGGGATGCGGTCGACGCCGGCCGCGTTTGCCGCCTGCTGCGCCTCGACCAGCAGGTCGAAGTGCGGGATTTCGGCCTTGGCCGCGCTTACATCGGCGCGCGGGCTCGGCGGGGTCGATGCCGCGAGCTTGGCAAAGGAGGACTGGAATTCGTCAGAAGTAGCGATGCTGATGAAATCCCAGACGAGCTCTTTTCTCTCCTCGTCGATCTCGCTCGGCATGGCGAGGACGTTCGAGGAGCCGCCGAGCGGCGGATCGAAGGGCACTTTTGCCAGCTTCAGCTTATCCTTGGCAGCACCTTGTTCCATGATCGCGTAGAGCCAGGGGCCATCCACCCTCATGGCAATGCGGCCATCGGCGAAGAGCTTGCGGATGTCGCCGGCGGTAAGATCGCGCGGGCTCAGATTTTCGCTGATGACGGTCTTCCAGCGCTGCAGGCCTTCCACCATCTCAGGCGTGTCGATGGTCACCTCGCCTTCCGCATTGGTGTAGCTGGCACCGGCATCCAGGAGGTAGCTTGCCATCTCTGCCAGATACTGGCCGGCTCCGCCCTTTGTCTCATGGCCGGTGCCATACTGGTCCGGAATGCCGTCGCCATTGGTATCCTTGGTGAGCTTGCGCGCGGCGGCAAGGAACTCGTCCCAATTCGTGGGAACCGCGACGCCCTCGCTTGCAAGCATCTCCTCGTTATAGGCGAAGATCGCCCCATAATAGAGCATCATGATGCAGACGATCTCGCCCTGCCAGTTGCAGGCCTTCTGGCCGGACCAGCCGTCGAGGTTCAGGCCGGATTTCTCGATCCAAGGCGTCAGGTCCTCAAGCCAGCCATTGTCCGCGAAGCTATGGAACTCGAAGGAGGCGAGATGCACGATGTCGGGCGGATTGCCGCCGGCAAAGAGCGTCGTCATCGTGTCGGCGTAAGCTGCGCGCTCGACCTTCGTCCACTCGATCTTGTGCTCGGGATGGCGCTTTTCGAACTCGGCGATGACCGAGGCCCACCAGTCACCCACGCCCTTCTCGTCCTTCTGCCAGGAAACGAATTTCAGCGTGTCGGCCAGCGCCGGTGTCAGCGATGTCGTCGCGAGCATCGCACCCACCGCCAAGGCGGCTGCAGCTTTGAGAAAGCGAGCTTTCATATGTGTCTCCTCCACGATCGGTTCAGTTGCTTTTTAGTAGTCTCAATGCTTCTTCAGATGGCCCCACGCCGAGACCAGGTCCGCTGGGCGTGATGTACTCCCCTTCCCGGCAGTCCATGTCACCTACGATCAGGTGCCGGTTGGGCTCGAAGATCGAATGCTGGAACTCATGCGCGGTGATGTTGGAGAGGGCGGCACTCGCCTGCAGGCTGGCGGCAAGGAAGATGCCCGCGCCAATCGTTGCATGCGGGATCACCTCGATGCCGTGCTCGCTTGCATAAGCGCCGATACGCATGAAATCGGTGATGCCCTTGTGGCCCATCTCCGGCTGTACGATGGAGATTTGGCATTGCGGTACGCGGTGATGCATGTCGTAGACCGTGCGCCATTCCTCGCCCACCGCGATGGGCACATCCACGGCCGCGCAGACCTGTGCGAGTCCCGCGATATTCTCCGTCCGCACGGGCGCCTCGGCAAACCAGGGGGCGTGAGGCACCATCTCTTCGATAAGAGCGATCGCCTCTCCTGGCGTATGCGCCCAATGCATGTCGCAGGCAATCCGCACATCAGGCCCGAGACGCTCGCGCAGCGTGGCGAACTCGGCTCCAGGCCCGTCATCCGCCACCGGCAGGGCAAATTTGAATGAGGTGAAGCCGCGCTCGCGCCAGTGCTGCGCGAGATCGGCCCGCGCCTCTCGCGTCTTCTCCGGCAGGCCGGAGACATAGGCGGGGATGCGCGCCCTCGCCTTCCCTCCGAGCAATTCCGCGATGGGCTTTCCGGCGATCTTTCCCGCGATGTCCCAAAGCGCGATATCGATGGCAGCAAGTGCATCGACATAAAAGCCGCCCGTATAGCCGCGCACGCGCATCAGGTCATAGAGATCGTCATGGATGGCAGCCGGATCCGTGGGATCGCGGCCAATGGTGAAATCGGCAAACAGGTCATCAATGATGGCGATGACCGCACCCGGGGCGACCAGCCCATAAGTCTCGCCCCAGCCGGTCACTCCGTCCCGCGTCCGGATGCGCACCAGCACGCTGCGGTCGAAGGTCGGATAGACAGTCTTGTTGCCCTTGCGGACGAGATAGCCACGCGCATTCGGCTCTTCTCCCGGACGCGATGCGCCGAGATAGGGCGTCTCACGCGGTATCGTGAGAGTGAAAACCTCGACGCTGGCGACGCGGTCCGTCATCCGAGCGCACCCGCGATCTTGGTGGGCACCTGCACCGCTGCGGGAAGCGCCAACGCATCGATTTCGGCAAGGCACGCGTCGATATCAGCGACCGCTTGCGCGTCAAGCTCTGGCGTAGGCGCGCGAACGATGGTGTTCTCGCAAACGCCGCGCCGCATCAGTACATGTTTGGTGAGCCGCATCCGGTAGACCGCCTGAAGCGTGAGCAGCGGGAGCGTGCGCACATAGATTTCCCGCGCCAGCGCTTTGTCGCCCGAGCGGAAGGCGCGGTCGAGCGCCACATGCTGCGCGGCAATCTCCAGCGCAGGCATGGCCGCGCAGGCGCCACGCGCATATTCGTCAAGGACATAGCGCGATCCACCGCCGCCGATGACGCCGGCAAGATGCGCGGGCGCGCCCTCTACCAGGCGAGAGATGGCGGGTCCGGCGGGCAGGGTCTCCTCCTTTACATAAGCGATCGCGGGGACCTGCCCGACGACATCGAGGATCGTCTCCGGCGACAGATCGCTGCCGCGCGGCGCCGGCGCATTCTGGAGAATGATCAGCGCCTCCGGCAAGCCCCGGCTCACCTCACCCATGAAGGCCGCGACCGCTTCCGGTGAACTCCCCACCGCTTTCGGGGGCTGGATCATCAAATGCCGCACGCCCCTTGCAAGCGCCTGACGGCCGTAGCCGACCACCTCCTCCACGGTCGAGGCGCTGGCCCCCGCCACGATTGGAACGGCCCGCCCGACTTCCTCGACGCAGACCTGCAGCAGGGTCTCGCGCTCGCTCGCGGAAAGCGTCTCGACCTCGCTTGCAAAGCCGGGAAACACCACGCCGTCCACGCCGGCCTCCAATGCGAAAGCAACGATGCGCCGCATCGCGGGAACGTCGATTCCGCCCTCCTTCGTGAAGGGCGTGGGAAGGACCGGCAGGATCCCGCTCAAGTCTTGATGCATCGCTATGTCCAAATAGTGAGACTATGTTTCATTAATTGACACTATCAGCGCGATGCGCCTATGACAAGTCCAATCAAGCAGGGGAATGCTGATGCTCGATATCGAGGAAAATGCTCACGCGATCGTCGTCGACTGGGGAACTACTTCGCTGCGCGCCTATCTGGTGACGCGGAAGGGCTTCGTGCTGGCGGAGAAGGAGACCGAGAGCGGCGGCATCCAGTTCATCACGAATGGCAGGTTCGAAGAGAGCCTGATGGAAGCCGTCGGCGGCTGGCTGGACCGCATCGGAAAGATTCCGGTGATCGCTCTCGGGATGGTAACGAGCCGCAATGGGTGGGTGGAAGTGCCCTATGCGTCCTGCCCTGCGGATGCCCAGACGCTTGCCAAGGGCACGATGCGCCGGACGCTCCCCAATGGTTCGGACCTGATCTTGCTGCCTGGCCTAACCGACCCCGCGGCATCACCCTTTCCCGACGTGATGCGTGGCGAGGAGACGCAAATCGTGGGCTTCGGGCTTGCCGACGACATCACCCTCGTATTACCCGGCACCCACAGCAAATGGGCGCGGGTAGCGGACGGAGCCATCGCCTCTTTCCAGACCTTCGTCACCGGCGAACTATACGCGCTGCTCACCAAGCATTCCTTCATTGCCAGAAGCGCAGGCGGGGCTGTGGACGGCGCTGCGAACTGGGACGTCTTCAACCGTGGCGCCCGGCTGGTGGCGGAGAGCCGGACGCCCGTACTTCTTTCCCAGCTCTTCTCGGCCCGCACAGGAATGCTCGCCGGCGAGCTCCGGGCGCAAGACATTCGCGACTATGTGTCGGGCTTGATCATCGCGCATGAATTCGCCCAGGCGCGTGAGCGGGGTTGGTTCGTTTCGGGCGACCATATCGGCATCGTCGGCAATGATGGCCTTAACGAACGCTATGCCCGTGTGGCTCCCCTCTTCGGCCTTTCGGCCGCCCAGGGCGCGGACGATGTGGTGATCCTCGGTGCGCTGGAGATTGCTTCGAATCTGTGAATGGGGGCCAGGGCCGCAGCATGACCTCACTCGACGACGAGATGCACTCGGTCGGCGGGAAAACTCGAAATGCCCCACGCGATCGGCAGGCCGGACATGTCCGTGTTGATCTTTGTGGTTTCGATGATGAGACGGGTACGCGCAATGCCGAGCAAATCGGCCTCCTTCTGATCCGGCAGGCGGATGCTGATACGCGTGTTCTTGCGCCGGTAATCCTCGACGCCGAACTGTCTTAGCGCAGCCGGTGCTCCGGCCTAGGATGCTGCCGGATACCGCACGGCCTGACGACAAACTGCTTAAGCCGTTTGGGGAACTCGACTGAATGACCGGCACGGCGGATAATACGAGGTTGACCTGAGGGGCCATCCGTTCGCTTCCGCCAGCCACGGCGGAGAAGAAGAGGAGGAGATGATGCCCGATACAGAATGGTCTATCAAAGGCCGGGAATTCATCCACTGCAATTGTGCATATGGTTGTCCCTGCCAGTTCAATGCCCGCCCCACTAAGGGCAACTGCTACGCCATCGGCTTCATCGAAATCGACGAAGGCCATCACGGTGAAACGCAGCTTGACGGGCTGAAGCTTGGCATGATCGTGAGATGGCCGGGCGCCATCCACGAAGGCGGCGGAGAAATCGTTCCCATTGTTGACGAGCGCGCATCGGATGACCAGCGGGATGCACTGCTGCGGATCATGAGCGGCGAGGATACGGAACCAGGCGCGACCTTCTTCCAGGTTTTCTCGACCACATTCGAGAAGGTGCACGAGCCCATGTTCACGCGCATGGAAGTCGAAATCGATCCCGAGACCCGCTCGGCGCGCGTGAACGTGCCGGGACTGGTAGTGGCGCGGGGCGAACCCATTCTCAATCCGGTGACAAATCAGGAGCACCGCGCGCGGATCAACCTGCCGCACGGCTTCGAATACGATCTGTGCGAAGTGGGCCGCGGGTGGGGCGAGACAAAGGGACCGATAGCGCTCAGCCTCGAAGACTCGCATGCGCATTTTGCCAGGCTGCACATGACAGGGACTGGCGTCGTCCACTAGCGCAATGACCGGGACTGTCCTTGAAACGGTTTTGCGGCGGGACCGGATCGTCGTCGCCGGCGCGCTTGCAGCCGTTACCGCTTTGGCCTGGTCCTACATCTTCTGGCTTTCAGGATCCATGCGGATGGAGGGCGGAAGCGCGGATGCCGACATGTCCGGAATGACAATGCCCGATACCATGATGGGTCCGGGTTCCGTGATGATGCCGGAAATCCATTCGTGGAGCGGGGCCGAGTTTGCGTTCGTGTTTGCGATGTGGGCGGTGATGATGGTCGGCATGATGACGCCTTCGGCCGGCCCGATGATCCTTATCTATGCCGGCGTGGGACGGCAGGCGGCCTTGAAAGGAAGGCCGCTGGCCGCGACCGGGTTCTTTGCCGGCGGGTATCTGCTCGCCTGGGCGGCATTCTCGCTGTTTGCAACGATGGGCCAGTGGGGGCTTGAAAAAGCGCTCCTGCTTACGCCGGCAATGGCAAGTGCCAGCCATGTCCTCAGCGGGATGATCCTGGTCGTGGCGGGTCTTTATCAATGGACACCGCAGAAGGATGCCTGCCTGGCGAACTGTCAGGCACCGCTGATTTTCATCCAGCGGAACGGAGGCTTTCGCCGGGATGCTTTCGGTTCTCTGCGGCTCGGCTTCAAGCACGGCCTCTATTGCATCGGATGTTGCTGGGCGCTCATGGCGCTCCTGTTCGTGGGCGGGGTCATGAACATCCTCTGGATCGCCGCCATTGCGATCTTCGTTCTGGCCGAAAAGATTTTGCCGTCCGGGCGAATTCTCACTCGAGTCGCGGGTGCTGCGCTGATCGCTGCGGGCATATGGCTTGTTGCAACGCCATATTTTGCGACAAACTGACGAATGGTCTAAGTGAAGACGTGCTCAGCGGTGCGAGCATCGCTTTGCCGTGTGCTTCTTCATGCCTGGGTATCGGGCAGGCAAGATTTCTCCTGCCGAAACAGCGGTTGTGAGAGAGAGGCCATTGCGACAGAAGCGAGTCGGCCGAAGGTCAATCTTCATTCAGACGACTTCTGGCGTTTGAGAACGAAGGAATTGACCTACCTCCAGGCTCAACTCGGCCTGAAATCTCGGATCCTCTCGCCTCCGCTGATGGCACGTTGCCTAACAGTTGTTCGTAAAAACCTCGTGCGACCGAAAGCCCAAGCGGGCGGTTTGCCGCCTCCAGATGTGCGACGAAATCGGCATCAGGACCAGGGGGCCGAATTTCACTGCTCGCGCTCATTGCCCATCGCACGAGGCCGTCGCCGAATTCGGCACCGAGAACGCGCGCCCATTGATCATATTTCGTGGCAAATTGGACGCGCCGCTGAGTTCCATCGCGCCGGAGAAAGAGAAGGCCTCGCCTTATCCTCCGCAGTCTGCCGTGTGCGTGGGGCACGACGAAGGGGGCAAGCCATTTCCTCACCTCGAACTTGACGCCACGATCGACGCACCAAAGCTCGAGGAACAGCGCCTGGTATTCGTTCGCCATCGGACTTAGCCACTCTTCGAGATTGTCAAAGAACGTGGCCTTGCTCCAATCCTTGACACACAGATTCATCTGCACGATCCCGTCGGGCCGCAGATGCGTGTTCAGTTCGCGGAAGAAGCGGAACAGAATCTGCTCCCCCGATTCCAAAGCGTTCCTCGGCATCAGCTCCATACCGACCGGTGCATTGAAAACGATCCGGTCATAGCTTGCTCCAGGCACGGCGGAGAACAGGTTGGATTCCACGGCATCCACATTCCGGATACCGTTGAGCGCCACGTTGAAGCGCGTAAGCATGAGGGCGCGCGGATTGACGTCCAGCGCGGTCACCTGCCTGCAATAGGACGACATCGCGAGCGCGATAATCCCGCAACCGCAACCCATATCGAGGCCGTTCTCGGCTTCCTCCCTCACCAGAAGATTGGCGATCGCCGGCCCCTCCCACATCGGGTCGACATAGAGATCGCGGTCCTTCGTCCGACGCACGGCACGCATGGACCGTCGCAAATCGGAATAGACGAGATGGGGTCCGATCATCTGCGCCTGGAAAAGGGGGATCAGCTGATCCCCCTCGCCTTGGATCATACTAAGACGCATCATCATTTCGACGGCTTGCGCGGTCAACGCCTGTTCGATGTCTCTGCGTGGCCGGCACTGGCCGCTCGCCAGAAGCTTGACTGGCTTGATGCCACCGTTCAAGGCGGCGATCATCGCGCTACCCAATGCGGCAATCGCCGCATCATCTTCCCGCGTCCAGCTCAGCATAGGCAATGACATCGAGCGCCCCCTCCGTGGACGATTGCCAAAGTAATTTCCAGGCCATAGCCCAGCCAAGCTGCCGCACGCGTGAAGCGAGCCTATTCCGGCACATTCGTTTTATGGCAGGATATCGCGACACGGACAGTGGGCAAAAATGCCTAACCCGCTGCCGAAAGGAGGTAGGTGTCTGCCGGCTTGGGCGCGCAGGCGCCTGCAAGGTCGAATGACCAGTTCCGGTCCTCTATCCGCCGCCAGCACCGATCCTCTTGCTGAAGGCGTGGGTGAACAGCACGCCTCCATTGTCGTCGGCAGCTTCCGCGAGCACGACGTCTAAAAAATCGTTGGTGATGCGTGCCAGCGCAAAGCCCCCCATGAACGCCGCCTTTGGCTTGAACAGGTCAAGCCCATCGCCTCGGTAGATCATCGGCGTTTCATGCTGGTGTCCGTGAAAAAGGCCGATCACATTGTAGCCGGCGACGGCTCCAAGCAGCGCGCGTCTATCGGCTTCGCTCCACCAATGCGGCGGACCCAGTCCTTCGTCATCGAAGGTCCGCCGTCCCGGGTCCCAATCTTCGGAGGAGAACGGGTCCCAGCCATAATGCTGAAACAGCACGACCGGTCGGCCATCTCCCGCCGACGCCGCAAGGTCCTGCTTCAGCCAAGGCAAGCTGTCGACCGCATCCTTGGTCTTGTCACCGCCGAAGCGGTGAAGCTGGACGAGATGCAAACCGCCCCAATCCCAGGAATAACAATCCGATTCAGCGTCATAATTGCCCGCCGGAACAGGTGGCTTGAAAAAGACCCCAGGCCGATGGTTAATCTCGACATAATCGCGCAACTCGCGACGATACCAGTCGACATGCGGCTTCGGGCCGTCCTGATCAAGATCGTGATTGCCCAGTCCGGCATAGACCGGGAAATGCACGCGGCCGTCTCCCACACCCTGCTGATAACGGTGACTGAACTGCAGGAGTTGAGTGCCTTCGCTGGGCAGGGTGATCTGGCCGCCTCCGTCATCCGTCATGTCGCCGCCAATGATCAGTCCCGCGGGCATCGCGATTGGTGCGCCGGCGCTGGCAAGCCCGCTCGGGGTTCCGCCGGTTTCCGTCGGCCAGCGGTGTTCCGTTATCCCGTTCAAGGCTGCGATGTGGCTCAGCAGGTTTTCGTCGGTCTTTCCCTCCTGCTGGCAATTGGGGCTAAGCCCGCTTGCCATCCGGCAGGCATGTATGTCGGCGGCAAAGAGAAAGGTGACGTCAAAGGGCGGAAGCCGCTGACTACCCTGCCCTAAGCTTCGCGACGGCAGAAAGCAGGACGCGCCTGCGCCAAGCGCAAGTCCCAGCATGCCGCGTCTGGAAAACTGTCCGGGCTTGCTCATCAGCGGGCAACCTCAGCATCGGCCCAAGTTAACCGCAACCGGCGCCAATGGCCAGACGGTGCAGGATGGATGCTGTGAAGAGTGATGGAGCGCCGCGGCGATCCGCTCTACAGGATCTCCGGCCAGGTGTCCGATAGGCGATAACCTTCCGGCCAGGGATCGGACGGGTCCAGCATGTGCTGGTGCGTGCCGGTGATCCAACCGCGGCCGACGATCAGTGGATATATTGCCGGCCTGCCATCGATGCTCGTCTCCGACTGAATGCTACACCGGAACTCCGAACCGATGATGGAGCGGCCGACGAAGGTTTCGCCGACGGAAAGTTCTCCTCGGGCATGCAGAACGGCCATGCGGGCCGAGCATCCCGTACCCGTGGGCGAGCGGTCGATCTTGCCGGGGCGAATGACGACTGCGTTTGCACCTGTCAGCAGGCCAGCCTCCCGCGTGACGGGAGCCGCAATCTGGCAGAAGGAAAAATGGCTCCACTCCGGATTCTCCGGGTGAGCGAAGCCGATCTGTTCATTGGCCGCGGCGGTGATCTTCACCCCGATCTTCGCCATATCCCGCGCTTCGTCGGGCTGTATCGAGAAGCCAAGGTCGCGAGCGTCGACAATGACGAAACTGTCGCCACCATAGGCCGTATCGACCTTGATCGTGCCGAGGCCGGGCACTTCCAGCGGAACGCCGAGCCGGTCCGCGAAGGAGGGCACGTTGCGCACCTCAATGCGCTCAGCCTTGCCATTCCGGCACTCGGCCGTCACCTCGACCAAGCCGCCCGGCGCTTCGAGCACGATTTTCGTCACCGGCTCCTGCATGGGGAGGATGCCGGTGTCGAGCAATACCGTTGCGACGCAGATGGAATTCGAACCCGACATGGGCGGCGTGTCGGCCGGCTCCATGATGATCCAGCCCATGTCGGCGGATGGGTTCTTCGGCGGGACGAGAAGATTGACGTGCCGGAAAACTCCGCCGCGCGGCTCGTTCAGGACGAAATTGCGCAGGGTCTCGTCGCGGGCGATGAACCGGGATTGCTCCCAGACCGTATCTCCTGGCGGCGGCTGAACGCCGCCGACGATCACGTCGCCTACTTCACCCTCGGCATGGCAGCTCACGACATGGATGATCTTGGACGTCCGCAAATCCACCCTCCCTTCACGGGCCGGCTATTTCAGCCGCTGGTCAACCAGGGACACCCAGTAGCGGAGGCCGTGAATGATCGCATCATCATTGAAGTCATAGGCAGGGTGATGCAATCCCGCCGAATCCCCGTTGCCGATCCAGATGAACGCGCCGGGGCGCTTCTCCAGCATATATGAGAAATCCTCTGAGCCCATCGTGCGGGGGCAGTTCCCGTCTACCCGTTCTGCACCAGCCACGCTGGATGCGGCGGCGATCGCGGCAGCGGTCATTTCTGGATCATTGACGGTGACGGGATAGCCTGGACGCCAATCGATCTCCGCTTCCAGCCCGAACAGCTTGCCTGTCATCGAGACGATCTCGCGGAAGCGCGCTTCGACGGACTTCCTCGTCTGCGGATCGACGGTGCGAATCGTTCCGCCGATATTGATCGACGCCGGAATGACATTGAGTGCGGTCCGGCTTCCGCATTCCATATAGGTGACCGACACCACGACCGGATCGAACGGATCCGTATAGCGGGATGCGATAGATTGGAGCGCCGTGACCAGATGCGCACTCGCGAGCACCGGGTCGGGTGTACGGTGCGGTTCCGCGGCGTGGCCTCCGCGCCCGCTGAGCGCGACCATGAAGCGGTCTCCGGCAGCAAGGATCGCGCCCGGCCTGGTTGCGAACGAACCGACGGGCAGGCCCGGCTCATTGTGCATGCCGAAGACCTCATCAATGCCGAAGCGCTCGAGCAACCCTTCCTCGATCATCTTGCGTCCGCCCGCCCCACCCTCTTCCGCCGGCTGGAACACCAGCACGACCGTGCCAGCGAAATCCCGGTGCGCCGCGAGGTGTCTGGCGGCTGCGAGCAGCATTGCCGTGTGACCGTCATGGCCGCAGGCATGCATCATGTTGGGGACTTTCGAAGCGTACGGAAGGTTCGTCTGTTCCGACATCGGCAGGGCGTCCATATCGGCCCGGAGGGCGATGGTGCGCCCGCTTCCCAGCCGGCCTCTTATGACGCCGACGACCCCGGACTGGGCGATCCTGGTGACAACCTCGTCGCATTCGAACTGCCTGAGCTTCTCGGCGACCAGCGCCGAGGTTTTCGGAAGGTCGAACAGCAGTTCCGGATGCTCGTGGATCTGCCGGCGCCATGCCATGGCGTCTTCGGCGATCTGCTCCAAGGTTTCGTGGGGCGTCATCTTGTTCTCCGTTTCGGCTGCCAGCTGGGATCTCACCCGGCCCGACGGAACGGCGAGCGGTCCGGATCGGGATCGGGCATGGCATCCAGCAGCATCCGGGTATACTCGCTCTTCGGGAAATCGAAAATTTCCGCGACCTGTCCCTGCTCCACCAGCTTGCCGCGATAGATGACAGCCACCTCGTCGCAGATATAACGGATCACGCCGAGATCGTGGCTAATGAAGAAATAGGTGAGGCCGAGTTCGGTCTGCAGGCGGTGGAGAAGGTTCAGCACCTCGGCTTGAACCGATACGTCGAGCGCGGATGTCGGTTCGTCTAGTATCAGCAGTTCCGGCCCGACGGCGAGCGCCCGCGCAATTCCGATACGCTGCCTCTGGCCGCCCGAGAATTCGTGCGGATATCGAAACAGGTGCTCGCTGCGCAGTCCCACCTGTAGCAACAGTTCCACCACGCGCTCCGTGCGTTGGCGCGCCGTCATGTTCACGCTATCGCTATGGATGACCAGCGGCTCGGCGACGATATCGTGGATGGTCATGCGCGGATCGAGCGAGGCGTAGGGGTCCTGGAACACGATCTGCAACCGCGAGCGAAGCCGACGCATCTCCTGCGGCGGCAACCGGTGAATGTCGGCACCATCGAAGAGGATGCTGCCGGAAGTAAGGTTCTCCAGTCGCAGGATGCAGCGGGTGAGCGTGGTCTTGCCGGAACCGGACTCCCCAACCAGGCCGAAACTGGCGCCCTTCTTGACGGTCAGGCTGACATCGTCGAGTGCCGTGAAGCCTTCACTCTTTGCGAAAAAACCACGGCGCGGTCCCGGAAACACTTTGGTGACGTTGCGAATATCGAGGCTCATGCCAAGGCCTCCGGCTGCAAGTCGCCCAAGCCGCGCAACTCGCCACGCTTGGTGTGCACGGTCGGTACGGAGTCCAGCAGAGCCCGCGTATAGCTGTGGCTCGGCCGCTTCAACACGTCGTGCACCGCGCCGGCCTCGAGGATCCTGCCGCAATACATCACGGCGACATGGGTGCAGATCTGGGCGACCACCCCGAGATTGTGGGTAATCAGCAGGACTCCGATATTGCGTTCGGCCACCAGCTCGTGGATCAGGCGAAGAACCTGCGCCTGCACCGAAACGTCGAGCGCGGTCGTCGGCTCATCGGCGATCAGGAGATCCGGCTTGCCGATCATGGCCATGGCGATCAGCACGCGCTGGCGCATGCCCCCGGAAAACTGATGCGGATAGTCGTTGATCCGTTCCGAGGCATTGGGAATACCAACCTTGCCGAGCATGTCGATCGCGGTCTGCCTCGCCGCATCCTTGAATTGGCGGCGGCTAGCGCCGGGCGAAAGCCCGAGCACCGATGGATCGGCATGACCGGCATGAAGCGCGACATCGACGAGCTGCGTGCCGATCCTGAACGCAGGATTGAGGTTCGTCGTCGGATCCTGGAAGATCATGCCGAGATGCCGGCCGCGCAGCGCGCGCATTTCGCGATCGGTTGCCTTGAGCACATCAATGCCCTGGAATTCGATCGAACCGGCCAGATAGCGTCCCGGCGGAGTGGGGATCAGGCGCGAGATCGAAAGGCCGGTCAGCGACTTGCCGCTACCGGTCTCGCCCACCATACCCCAGACCTCCCCACGCTTGATCGTCAGGTCGATGCCGTGCAGGATCGGCGTCTCCCCCTCATAGCTTTTCATCGAGAGCTGCAGATTGCTGATTTTGAGAAGCGTCATCGCGCGGCCCTACCGACGTGCTTTCGGATCAAGTATGTCACGCAAACCGTCGCCGAGGAGATTGAAGGCAAAGACGGCGAGGAAGATCGCCATGCCCGGCGCAACTGCCGTCCACCAATAGTCCGGCATATAGCTGCGGGCTGTGGAAAGCAGAGTTCCCCATTCTGGCGTCGGCGGTTTCACGCCGATCCCCACAAAGCCGAGCGAGGCCACGGTCAGGATGGCGAAGCCCATGTCGAGCGAAGCCTTCACGACCACCGGTGAGACGATGTTGGGCAGGATATGCCGGCAGAGAATGCGCAGCGGTCCGGCGCCCAGCGCCCGCGCGGCGACGACGAACTGCTCCTCCTTCTTGCCGATGACCTCACCGCGCACCAGCCGCGCATAGGCCGGCCACCAGGTGACGGAGATGGCAACGATCATGTTGAACACACCGGTGCCAAGAGCGGCAGCCACCGCCATGGCGAGGATGAGGCTTGGTATGGTGAGGAACAGATCGGTTACGCGCATCAGTGTCTCGTCGGCCCAGCCCCCGACATATCCGGCGATTGCGCCAATGGCGGTTCCCACCACCACGGCGATGAAAACGACGGCAAGCCCTGAAAACAGAGATACCTGCGAGCCGACAAGCACCAGCGAAAATATGTCCTGGCCGAGTTCATTGGTGCCGAACCACGCGTCGGCGGACGGAGGCTGGAAGCGCGCGGCGGTGTTCGTCACTCCGCCGACATGCTCGGGGTACGGCACGATGTAGGGCGCAAGAAGGGCGGCCACGATCAGCAGGATGACGATGGCGAGCCCTATCATCGAGAGCCAGCTCTGGCGGAACCGATAGAAGGCCCGGCTCCAATTCTCCATCCGCGCGGACTGGCTGCGGGCCGGTATGGTGAGGGGATGCTGCACTGTCATGCGTAGCGTACCTTCGGATTGAAGACGCCGTAGAGGAGATCGACGACGAGCATCGTGATCAGATAAATGATGGCGATCACCAATGTGACGCCAATCACCGGCATGAAGTCCTGGGTAAGGATTGCCTGCGAAGCGTAGAGACCCAGGCCCGGCCAGTCGAAGACCGTCTCGACAAGCACCGTTCCGCCGAGCAGCCAGGATACATAAAGGCCGATGACCGTCAGCGTCGAGGTCATGGCGTTCTTCAGCACGTATTTGAACAGGATGAGGCGGTTCGACAGACCGAGCGCGCGCTCGGTCATCACGTAGTCCTGCTGCAACACTTCGATCGTTGAGGCGCGCATCATGCGCATGATCGTGGCGAGCGGAGAAAGCGCCATCGCAAAGGCGGGCAGCACCAGATGAGCGATCGCGACGCGAAGGGCATAGAAGTCGCCGGCCAGAAGCGAGTCTATCGTGTAGAAGCCCGTTATCGTCTCCGGTGGCATCTCGATGAAGGGATAACGGCCGGAAAGCGGCAGCCATCCCAGCCATGCGGCGAAGGCGAGCTGCAAGAGCAGCCCGAGGAAGAAGCGCGGCATTGCGATGCCGCCGAGCGCCAGCGTGCGGGTGGCATAATCGAGCGCACCATTGCGATAGACGGCAGTGAGCAGCCCGAGCGGAATGCCGATCACGACGGCGAGCAGCAGCGCCGCAAAGACCAGCTCCAAGGTCGCCGGCAGGTAGGTGAGAATATCCTCGAAGACCGGGCGGCGGGTGAAGACCGACGTGCCCCAATCACCCTGAAGAAGGCCGGTGACGTAGGTCCAGTATTGGATGGGCAGCGGCTGGTCGAAGCCGAATTCCTGCCTCAGCTGCGCGATCGTCTCTGCCGAAGCATTGGGGCCGGCGGCGAGGCCGACGGGGTCCCCCGGCAGCAGACGCGCGACGACGAAGAGAAGCAGCGTGAGACCGATCAGGATCGGAACGACGAGCACCAGCCGGCGCAGAATGAAATACAGCATGCAGGGCTCCACGTTTCGGCGGGCGAACGGTTCTGCTCGCCCGCCGGCGGGATATCAAACAAGCGACAGCGGCCAGACTTCCATCGTGTTCGCCGCGACGGGGCAGAACTCATAGTTCTGGACGGTGTCGAGCACGGCAAATTTGCGCGACTCCAGCACGCCGAAGACATCCGGGGCGTCTTCGATGATCACTTCCTGGAACTTCCTGTAAAGTTCGGCGCGCTTGGCCGTATCCACCTCGGCGCGGGCGTCCTCGATCAGCTTGTCGACTTCCGGATTGTTGTAGACCGGGTTCTGCCACTGGCCGTTGCGCGACGAGTGGTAACCGGCAAAGGCCGTGTTGTCGGGATCGGCATAGTTCGCCGACTGGAAGATGGAATAAAAATCCGTCATCGTGTCGGGCGACTTGGCCATGGAAACGATCTCTGGCCAAACCATCGGACGGATATCGAGCCCGATATTCAGCGCCTTGAGCGATTCCAACATGATCAGGCACCACCGCCTCTGGTTCTCGTATCCGGCGGCATGCATCATGGTAAGCGTGAAGCCGCCGTTCTTGTGCTCGGACTGGGCGAGGTATTCCTTGGCCTTGTCCATGTCCTGGCGGTAAACCTGCAGCTCGGGAGCGTGGCCGAACATGCCGGTTGGCAGTGGGCCGTGCATAAGCTGCGCAGGCCCGGCAGCATCGAGCATGGCCTGATAATTGTAGGCGTAGGAGATCGCCTTGCGCAGGTTCTTGTCGGCAAGGGGCCCCTTTGCCGTGTTCATCTTGATCGAGAAGCTGCGGTAATCCGGCTCCATGACCCGCACCACATGCGGCATGTCCTTGATGGCTTCCATGTCCTCCGCGAACATGTCCAGCGCGAAATGTACCTGCCCGCGCTGGAGCATCAACCGTGTGGTCGCGGCCTCGCGAACGATCTTCCAGATCGCGCCTTCAAGATTACCACCTTCGTGCCAGTCATTTTCGACGCGGATGAGCTCGTAGAGATCGCCCGGCCGCGCCCTTCCCATCTGGAAGGCGCCCGATCCGGCGATGTTGGCCAGCAGGTAGGACTGCCCGTCGTCATCTCCGAGATTGGCTTCGACGAGCTTGGAGTTGACGACGAACATCCAAGGCAGAACGGAAAGCAGAGGTGCAAAGGGCTGCTTGAGTGACATGGTGACGGTCATCTCGCCCGTCGCCTTGACGCTGTCGGCATCGAGGATGCCAGCCACCATCCAGGCAGCTCCCTGCTGCAGCCGCAGGAGGCGAGCGAAGGAGTATTCCACATCCTTTGCCGTAACCGGGGTGCCATCGTGGAACCGGGCGTTTTCGTTCAGTTCGAACGTGTAGGTCATGCCGTCTTCGGACTGGGTCCAGCTCTTGGCAAGTCCCGGAGCCGGTTGGGGCGGGTTACCAACCACGCGCACCAGCGCATCATAAGTATTGCGAAACAGCCATTGCGGAGCATAGCCGGTGGCGACGTGCGGATCGAAATTCGGTATGTCGACGGTGCTGGCCAGCACCATGATCTTCCTGCCCTGGGCATTTGCGTGCCAGGGCAGCACCGCGGCAATGCCTGCCCCTGCAGAACCGATCAGAAACTGGCGTTTGTTGAGTCTCAGCATGTCCGTTCCCCTTGATGTTGCCGGCTTGGCCGGAGGTTGGAGGCAGGCCGGCTAAAAGCTGCCGGCCTGCTGCGTTGGGTGGCAATCAGGCCGCCAGCTCTTTCTTTCGGGAGCTGAGGCGATAGACGCTTTCCGCGGCGTCCTCGCTGACGCGGTCCTCGCGAACGTCATCTTCGATGCTTTCGACGGAGCGCTTGAGCGGGTCGCCATAGCCGGCGCCGCCGGAAAGCTGCAGTTCCACGATGCGGTCCGGGCGATCCACGACCACCAGGCCACCCGTGCCGACATCCTCCACGACCTTGCCGGCGGCGTCGCGGACACAGCCATGGGCGAGCAAGCCCGGGCCGCCGCCGAACAGGCCCTCGATCGGCGCATTGACGCCCTCGGGCGAGACGAAAACCGTCAGCGGCTGACCGTCGTCGTGGCGCTTGGCGAGCCGGATGCGAGCGCCCAGACCGCCGCGATGCTCGCCCGCGCCACCGGAGTCCGTCACGAAGCCCTTTTCGAGGACGACAACCGGAGAGCGGCTCTCCAGAAGCTCGATCGAGGAAGTCGCAGCCGAAGTCGGCCACAGCACGGACGACTTGCCGTCCTTGGCCGAGCTCGCACCCTGGCCGCCACCGGAAAGAAGATGGTCGTAGAAAACCTTGCCCTCAGCCGTCCTGCCATAGACGGTAAGCAGGCTCGGCAGGCCAGTATGGGCGACCACCTTGTCCGGAGCCGCCTTCGAAAGGGCCCTGAAGATGTTCGGCGAGGTGTACCATCCGGTGCGGGTGCGCAGGCTGACCGGCGCCGGCTTGTTACAATTGAGAATCGAGCCCCTTGGTGCTTTGACTGTGAACGGCCTATAACAGCCCGCATTGCCGCGCACATTCGGCGTGAGCATGCATTTCAGCGGATAGGTCGAATGCGCGGTCGTGTAGCTCAGCGTGCAATTGATGCCGCCCAAGGGCACCTCAGGGGGCGCGCCTTCAAAATCCAGCTCGATCTCGTCACCTGCGATCGTCACCTTGACCGGCACCGTCATCGGTGTGCCCAGCGGATTATAGGTGATTTCGGAAGAGTAAACCCCGTCCGGCAACGCGCGAATCGCCTCGCGCATGGCCTTTTCCGAACGTGACTGGACGACTTCGGCGAGTGCAGAGAGATCCGCCAATCCATACTCCTCCATGAAGGAGGAAAGACGGCGGGCACCGGTCTCGTTTGCCGCGATGAGAGAGCGGACGTCGCCCAAAACCTGCTGCGAGTCGCGGATGTTCTCCGCCATCAGGCGGAAAAGATCTTCGTTCTCCACACCCGCCTTGACCAGCTTCATCGGCGGAATCTGCAGGCCTTCCTCATAGACCTCCGTCGCCTTCATGCCGTTGCGCGTGCCGCCAATATCGCCGACATGGCCGACCGTGCCCATGACGGCAACCACCTTGCCGTTTCGGAACACGGGCGTGATCACGGCGATGTCGAAGAGATGGCCGGCACATAGCCAGGGATCGTTGCAGACGAGAACGTCGCCAGGCTCCAGCGTGTCGACGGGGTAGCGGGCGAGCGCCGCCTTCACCACCATCGGAAGCGTGAGGTTAAAGACCGGCATCACGCGGCTCGAATGGGCCAGCGTCTCGCCGGTCGCGTCGAGGATCGAGCAGCCGAAATCCTGCGATTCGGAGATGATGAGCGAATAGGCCGTGCGGCAGACCGTGTGCCACATCTCTTCGGAGACCGTGACGAGGCGGCTCCACATGATCTCCAGCGAAATCGGGTCGGACTCGATCTTTTCGATCGCCTCGGTCTTGGTCATTCCGGGCGTTACCAGGTCCATGCCCTTGCTCGCTACCGCAATGGCAATGCGGAGGTTGCCGGCCTCATCCACCGTCAGCGTGTCGCCCGGAGGCACGACCGTCGTGGATTCGCGCTCCTCGATGATGGCCGGCCCTTGGACCGTCACGCCGGGCGTGAGAAGATAGCGGTCGTAGATTGCCGTCTCGACAAAGCCCTCGCCGAAATAGGCCTTGCGATGGCCCTTGAGCGCGCCGGCCCCGCCCTGCGGAACATCGGCCTGCCTGATGGTGATTTCCGGCGCCGGCCCACTTGCGCGGACGCGGAAAGACAGGATTTCCAGCTCGGCTTCCGCCGGAACGCGCGTGTAGCGGGCGGTGTAGACTTCCTCGAAAGCCCTGCGGATCTCGCCATAGGCCGATGCGTCGAGCGTGCCCGCCGGGATCGGCACGTTGATCTCGTGAAGCTGGCCGACGAGACGCATATCGGCGGTTCGCTCGATCGTGATTTCCTTCGGATCGGCGCCTGCGGAAACCAGTTTCCCCCTGCCCTCTTCAGCCAGCTCATCGAAGGCTAGGTTGAGCGCCGCGGCGTCGAGATCCGGCGCCAGCTGGATCGGCTGCGAGCGCACGAGATCGAACGAAAGCGGTGCGGTGAGGAAGCCGAAGGCGGAGGCCGCGCCGCTCGCCTGCGGGATGATCACCTCCGACACGCCAAGGATGCGCGCGACTCGGGCCGCAAAAGCGGGGCCTGCGCCGCCGAAACCTATCATGGAGTAGCCGCGCGGGTCCTTGCCCTTCTCCACCAGATGGATGCGCGCAGCACTTGCCATGTTCTCGCCGACGACCTGGTGAATGCCCCAGGCCGCTTCGACGGTCGAGATGCCCAGCGGCTCGGCCACGGTCCGCAGTGCCTTGTCGGCAGCCTCCAGGTCGAGTGTCATGCGGCCGCCGAGGAAGAAGGACGGATCATAATAGCCAAGCGCCACGCTCGCATCCGTCACCGTCGGCTTGTCTCCACCGCCGCCATAACAGGCCGGTCCCGGTGAGGCGCCTGCCGAGTGCGGACCGACCTGGAGCAGGCCGACTTCGTCGATGGAGGCGATGGAGCCGCCTCCCGCGCCGATCTCTATCATGTCGACGACGGGCGACTTGATGGGCAGGCCAGACCCGTTCTTGAAGCGGCGCACGCGCCCTGCCTCCAGATAAGAGGCGATATGCGCCATGCCGTTCTCGATCATGCAGGCCTTGGCCGTCGTGCCGCCCATATCGAAGGCGATGACGTTTTCCTTGCCGGCCCTGCGGCCGAACCAGGCGGTTGCGAGCGCGCCCCCGGCTGGGCCAGATTCCAGCAGGCGTATCGGGAACTCCCGCGCCTCCTGCAGGGAAACAAGCCCGCCTGCCGAATGCATCAGGCGCACGGCGCCCCTAAAGCCGCGTGCAACGAGTTCCTGCTCGAAGCGGCGCAGATAGCGATCCATCAACGGCTGGACATAGGCGTTGGCGCAGGTCGTGACGAAACGTTGATATTCGGAAATCTCGGCCACGACCTCGGAGGAAATCGACACCGAGATGTCGGGGTAATGCTGTTTGATGATCTCGCGCACCCGCTTTTCATGCTCGGGATTGCGATAGGAGTGCATGAGGCAGACGGCGATCGCCTCGACCTTGTCGGCCACCAGCTTCTTGACGGCGCGCAGGACGGAGACCTCATCGAGCGGCTTGATGACACCGCCATCGGCACCGATGCGCTCGGCGATCTCAAGCCGCCGCGAACGGCGCACAAGCGGCTCGGGGAAGGTCAGGAAGAGATCATAGATGTCGTAGCGCTGCTCGAAGCCGATTTCGAGCACATCGCGAAAGCCTTCCGTCGTTATCAGGCCGACCGGCGCGCCCTTCCGCTCGATCACCGCATTGGTGACCAACGTCGTGCCGTGCACGATCTCGTCCAGGTCATGCACCTTGATGCCGGCGGCGGCAACGAGATCCGCAAGGCCGCCCAGCGCGCCCCTGGAGGGATCACTCGGCGTCGTCAGGCATTTATGCAGGCGGATCGCGGCGGCATTTTCATCGAACAGAATAAAATCGGTAAAGGTGCCTCCGATATCGATGCCGGCACGGAACCCCCTGGAATTCGCTTGCATTCACACATTCCCCTTTTTTCGGGGCAAGCGAAGGCAAGCCCCGGCCCTTCCGCCGTTTCCGGCGGACAGATCGATTTTCGCTCTGTTCTTCTGCAAGACGACGGAAGTGTTCGCGCATAGAGCCGCGCGCCTGTCACCCCTCACGCCTATTTTTTGTGCATGAAGAATATTGCCCTGATTATAGGCGGCTGACATTTCGAGTCTAGTAAAAGTTTCATATTTGACCTAGAGTTCCAATATTGGAACAATCAGGATGTTTTCGGGGGATCGAACAATGAGCGCGCTTGAGGACGGAATTGCCATTCTTGGGTGCTTCTCCTTCGAAGAGCCGGCACTTACCCAGGCAGAACTCACGCGCCGGGTCGGCCGGCCGAAAGCCACCATTTCGCGAGTGATGAAGACGCTGCGGGATACGGGCATGCTCGAATTCGACGCTGCGACGCGGCTCTACCGGCCGGGCATTCGCCTGTTCGAGCTCGGCCAGATATCGCGCGCCCACCAGAGTTTCCTCGATCTGGTGCAAAAACATCTTCAACACGTCTGTGCCGTCGGCGGGCACACGGGCTACATCACCGTCTTCGACGGGCCGCAGCTCGCAGTCCTGCGCATGGTGCGCGGTTCAAGCCCCATCGCCATCGCGTCTGCGCCGGGATATCGGGCATGGCCCCACGCGACTTCCAACGGCAGAGCCATGCTTGCCGTCCTCACGGATGAAGAGTGGCAACAGCGCGTGCCGCAGAAATTGCCTGCCGTATCCAGGAATTCGCCGCAGACGCATGAAGAGCTCATTGAGCGGATCCAACGCATACGCGAGACGGGCCGATCCTGTTCGTCCGACGAGACCTATGAAGGGGTGTCTTCGCAGGGTATCGCTTTCCGCGATCCCGACAGCCTCGAGGTGATCGGGGTTGCCATCTCCTATCCGACTGGGCTCGGAAGTGCGGAATTGAAAGACAAGATCGCCGGTCTGCTCGACGATATGAAGCGCGAGCTTGAGCGCCATTCCAGCTAATACCGTTCGGTAGAACGCTGCCTCGAATTCGCTACCGGGGGCGCCTCTGGATATTCCCTGCTTTTCCGGTATGATGCGGGTGGCTTTCTGAGGGAGTGGAGGATTTCCCAGGGAGCCGGGAGGGACCGATGACGGTCGCGCTTGTGCTCGTCCTTGTGGTCGTGGGCTCGATATTGTTCCATATCCTGAGCCCGTGGTGGTGGACGCCCCTGGCGTCCAACTGGGGCTATATTGACGACACCATCATCATCACGTTTTGGATCACCGGCGCGGTCTTCACCGCCGTCGTCCTGTTCATGGCCTGGTGCGTGTTGCGCTACCGCCATCGCGAAGGCGTGAGAGCGGCCTACCAGCCGGAGAACAAGAAGCTTGAGACCTGGCTCACCATCGGGACCGCGGTCGGCGTCGCCGCGATGCTGGCTCCCGGTCTCTATGTCTGGGCGCATTTCATCACTGTTCCCGATGGTGCGGCGGAGGTCGAGGTCGTGGGCCAGCAATGGCAGTGGAATTTCCGCTTGCCGGGCGAAGACGGCAAGCTCGGCCGATCCGACGCCCGCCTCGTCAGCTTCGAAAACCCGCTCGGGATAGATCCGGACGACCCGGCCGGCCAGGACGATCTCGTTATCGAGGCCGCGGACCTGCATTTGCCGGTCGACAAACCGGTGAAGATGGTCCTGCGGTCGATAGACGTGCTGCACGACTTCTACGTGCCCGAGTTCCGCGCCAAAATGGACATGGTGCCGGGCATGGTGACCTACTTCTGGCTCACTCCGACCAGGACCGGAACCTTCGAGATACTCTGCGCGGAGCTGTGCGGCGTGAGCCACGGCTTTATGCGCGGCACCTTGATGGTGGACACCGAGCAGGATTACCGGGCTTGGCTGCAGGGGCAGTCGACCTTTGCCCAGCTGTCAGGGTCGCGGCAGACCGGCATGGTCGAGGAGGCCGGACAGTGAAGCCGGAGGACACGGCAGAGCGCCGAGACGTCCGGTAAGACCGGCTGCCAAACCGGCCTTACCTGGAAGAAGGCGCGGGAGGGAAAAGCATGGTTGATGCCACACATCGGGCGGGCGGCGTCATACCGCCGGCGGAGGTTCCTGAACTAGAGCTCTATCATCCGAAGAGCTGGTGGACCACATACGTCTTCTCGCAGGATGCCAAAGTGATCGCCATCCAGTATGCCGGCACGGCCATGGCAATCGGCCTCGTGGCGCTGATGCTCTCCTGGCTGATCCGACTGCAACTCGGCTTCCCCGGTACTTTCGACTTCATCACGCCCGACGCCTATTATCAGTTCGTGACCATGCACGGCATGATCATGGTCATCTACCTGCTCACTGCGCTCTTCCTCGGCGGCTTCGGCAATTACCTCATCCCGCTCATGGTCGGCGCGCGAGATATGGTGTTTCCATACGCGAACATGCTGAGTTACTGGATTTACCTGCTCGCCGTGCTCGTGCTCGTGGCGAGCTTCTTCGTACCGGGCGGCCCCACCGGCGCGGGCTGGACTCTCTATCCGCCGCAGGCGCTCCTTAATGGCACGCCGGGCGGTCAGGAGCTGGGCATCATCCTGATGCTGGTATCCCTCATCCTCTTCATCATCGGCTTCACCATGGGCGGGCTGAATTATGTGGTGACGGTGCTGCAGGGCCGCACGCGCGGTATGACGCTGATGCGTATGCCGCTCACGGTCTGGGGCATCTTCACCGCTACCGTCATGGCTTTGCTGGCTTTCCCGGCGCTGTTCGTGGCCTGCGTGATGATGCTGTTCGACCGGGTGCTCGGCACCTCCTTCTTCATGCCGGCGCTGGTGGAGATGGGGGAGCTTACGAGCCATGGCGGCGGCAGCCCCATCCTCTTTCAGCATCTTTTCTGGTTCTTCGGCCACCCCGAGGTCTACATCGTGGCGTTGCCGGCCTTCGGCATCGTCTCGGACCTGATCTCCACCCACGCGCGCAAGAACATCTTCGGCTACCGCATGATGGTGTGGGCAATCGTCATTATCGGCGCGCTCTCCTTCGTCGTCTGGGCGCACCACATGTATGTCTCCGGCATGCATCCGTTGTTCGGCTTCTTCTTCGCCACGACAACGCTGATCATCGCCGTCCCAACGGCGATCAAGGTCTATAACTGGATCCTGACTCTCTGGCGCGGCGACATCCACCTAACGCTGCCGATGCTCTTCGCGCTTGCCTTCATCGTCACCTTCCTGAATGGCGGCCTCACAGGGCTCTTCCTCGGCAATGTGGTCGTGGACGTGCCACTCTCCGACACCATGTTCGTGGTGGCGCATTTCCATATGGTGATGGGCGTGGCGCCGATCCTCGTCATCTTCGGTGCTATATATCACTGGTATCCGAAGATTACCGGCCGCATGCTCAACCAGCAGCTGGGCCTGTTCCATTTCTGGGTCACCTTCGTCGGCGCCTACGCAATCTTCTTCCCGATGCATTATCTCGGACTGGTGGGCGCACCCCGACGCTATCCGGAGCTGGGGGGCACGGCTTTCATTCCCGAATCCGTGGCCGATCTCAATGCCTTCATCTCCATCACGGCATTTGTCGTCGGCTTCGCGCAGCTGGTCTTCCTGTTCAACCTGATCTGGAGCCTGCGCTACGGCAAGGAAGCCGGTCCCAATCCGTGGCGCGCAACAACGCTCGAATGGCAGACGCCAACCACGCCACCCCCACATGGCAATTGGGGCGACGAGCGGCCGGTGGTCTATCGCTGGGCCTACGACTACTCTGTGCCCGGCGCGCCACAGGACTTTATCCCACAAAATGACCCGTGGCCGGACAAGCCGTTGACGAGGCCGGCATGAGCGTCGTCCTCGTTTTCCTGCTGGTGGTGATCGGCTTCTCCTTCTGGTGGCTCTCCCACCAGCGGATCATGTCGAAGCCTTGGCTGGAGAGCGGTGTGCACACCGCAGTGCCGGAGACGGACGCCTCCGGCATGGCGACGGAGAAAGTGGCGCTCGGCGTGTTCCTGGCCGTGGTGGGTGCGCTCTTCGCACTGTTCGCCAGCGCCTATTTCATGCGGATGGAATATAGCGACTGGCAGGCTCCGCCGCTTCCACGCATCCTGTGGCTCAACACCTTCGTTCTCATGCTCGCCAGCGCCGCGTTTTCCTGCGCGGTGCGCGCGACGCGCGAGCGCCACATCGCACTGACGCGGCTTGCGCTTTCGGCAGCAGGACTCGGCACCCTGGTCTTCCTTGCAGGACAGGTGACCGCCTGGCGGGAGCTTGCGGCCGGCGGCTACTTCATGGACACCAATCCGGCCAACGGCTTCTTCTATCTCATGACGGGCGTGCATGCGCTTCACATTCTGGGCGGGCTCGTCGCGCTTGGCAGGACCACCATCCGGGCATGGGATCCGGGCGCAGAGCCGAAACGGCTCACCCTGGGCATCGAGCTTTGCGCCATGTACTGGCACTTCCTGCTGCTCGTATGGCTTGGGGTGTTCGTGCTCCTGGAAGGCTGGGCGGGCGACCTGGTGACGCTCTGCCGACAGCTTCTGACGTGAGGAAGGAGGAAGAGATGGGGGAAACCACGCTCAACGGCTTCGGCGCAAAGGCAGCACGTAAGAGTGGCCTGCGCGGCGTTGTCGAGGACTGGTCGTCGGACCAGCGCGCCTTCAAGAGCGCATCGTGGGGGAAGGCCATGATGTGGATCTTCCTGCTCTCCGATACCTTCGTCTTCGGCTGCTTCCTCCTCGCCTATATGACAGCGCGCATGTCGACGACGGAGCCTTGGCCGGACGCCAACGAGGTTTTCGCGCTTCATATCGGCGGGGCCAACATCCCGCTGATCTTGATCGCCATCATGACCTTCGTCCTGATTTCATCCAGCGGCACCATGGCGATGGCGGTCAACTATGCCTATCGGCGCAACAGGAACGTAACGGTCGCCCTGCTGCTCGTGACCGCAGCGCTGGGTGCGACCTTCGTGGGTATGCAGGCTTTCGAATGGACGAAGCTGATCACCGAGGGCGTGAGGCCCTGGGGCAATCCTTGGGGCGCCGCGCAGTTTGGCTCCTCGTTCTTCATGATCACGGGGTTTCATGGCACCCACGTCACCTTCGGCGTGATCTTCCTTCTGATCGTCGCGCGGAAAGTCTGGCGCGGCGACTATGACCGGGGAACGCCAGGTTTCTTCACAAGCCGTCGCGGGGACTACGAGCATGTGGAGATCATGGGCCTTTACTGGCACTTTGTCGATCTGGTCTGGGTGTTCATCTTCGCATTCTTCTACCTATGGTGAGGGACGGTCATGTCGGCACCTGCAACCCATCCGCACGGGGCTTCTCCGGCGCCAGTAGCACCCAGTGAAGAAGGCCAGCACCACCCCATAAGGCTCTACCTGATCGTCTGGTTCTGGCTTTTCGTGCTCAGTGCCTGCTCCTACCTCGTCGATTATCTCCAGTTCGAAGGCTATCTGCGGTGGGGCCTGATCCTGCTCTTCATGATCCTGAAGGCGGGATTGATCGTGGCCGTGTTCATGCACATGGTCTGGGAGCGGCTGGCCCTGGTCTATGCCATCCTGCTCCCACCGATCGCGGTGCTGATATTCGTGGCTATCATGGCCGTAGAGGCCGATTATACCGCCCTCACCCGCATGGCGTCGTTCGTTACGGGCGGTTAGCGCATGCCGCGTAAGCGGCGATATCACCGCTTGCCAAAATGCGGGCCGCCCGCGCCGGGCTTGGAAAGCAGTCTCTGATCCGGTTATTGCACATGCGTTCCCCCGCAGCCTGAGCCGATATCCCGTTTATTTTAACCTTAAACGACGTTTCCGGCGGCGTCCTGTGGCGTGCCGGGGCGATCAAAGACACTATTCGAGGGTACGTCAGCAGGCAGGAGGAGGCCGTTGTGACATCAAACCAGTCCATTCGCATATTGACCTTGGCTGCATCGCTCATCTCAGCCTTGATGCTGACCCCGGCTGTTGCTCAGAAGAAATACCGCAATCCGTCGTCGCAAGAGACTGTGCTTTGGCTGCCCGAGAAACAGCCGGACGCAAGAATACGGTACGCCAGTGACAATGCGGTTCAATTCGGTGATCTAAGGCTTCCCGATGGGGAGGCACCAGAGAGTGGCTTTCCGGTGGCAATCTTCATCCATGGCGGTCAATGGACCGCCGATTGGACGAAGGATTATTCGAACAGCTTTGTCGAAGGCTTGACCGCCACAGGTATCGCGACGTGGGACATCGAGTTTCGACGCATGGGCAATCAAGGCGGTGGGTATCCCGGTACATTCCTGGACGTCGCTATCGGCGCCGACCATCTGCGCGAGCTTGCCGAGAAATACCCGCTGGATCTCGAAAGAGTGGTCGCAGTAGGCCATTCCTCGGGCGGGCATCTGGCGCTTTGGCTGGCCGCCCGCAAAAACCTGCCGGAGACGAGCGAGCTCTACGTTCCGAACCCATTGCCTCTGTCTGGCGTCGTATCGCTGGCCGGCGTCAACGACCTGAAACGCTCACTGGAGCTCGGTGGCCGCGATGACGTGCTGAAGCTTGTCGGGGTTGCGACGAGGGAGGAAGCTGACCCGCGGTTTGCCGAAACGGATCCTGCTCGCCTCCTGCCGCTGGGAGTGCCGCAGGCGCTGATCGTCGGGACAAGCGACAACGAGTGGCGGGTTGCCATGACCCGCGAATATGCCGACGCCGCCAGAGACGCCGGCGACTCCGTTGAGCTCACCATCCTCGACGGAGCAAACCATTTTGATGTCGTAGACCCGGAAGGGCCCGCCTTTCCCGTGATCAAAGAGGCGGTTCTGTCGCTTGCCAAAGGACGATCCGCTGACGGTAGCAAGTAACCATTGTTCTGGGCCGCCCGGTAGCTTCAGCCGTTTGGGTGGCCCGTGTTGATCAGCGGAGGAAGCACGAGACGAATGACAGCCGGAGCGTTCGCCTGGCTTGGCGGCGTTTTTTAGCTAGGTGAGAAGAGCAACCTCAGGGAGCGCCTGACCCGCCAATCGCCGTCAAAATCCGATACGCGGCGGTCACGCGTTCCGGTATCGGGTAGTTTTTGTTGGCGAGGATTACGACACCGATATCCTCGGCGGGAACGAAGACCGCATAAGCGCCAAAGCCGTTGGTCGAGCCGGTCTTGTTGATCAAAACGTCTTCTCGCGGCCGCATTGGCGGAACAACCCGCTCCACCTTGTTAGCCTTGTACATGACCTCGGGAGAATTTCCGTTCAAAAGCCGATCAAGTTCCGTCGGAAAGGCATAGATCTCCCAGCCCAGTCCCTGGACCATGTCTGCGACCTTGTAATACCCCGTCTGTGTGCGATGAATCGCGCGCTGAAGTGTCTCGTCCAAACCTGAGCCATTCATGTTTTGCTCCACGAACCGGATCAGATCAGCCGCCGACGTCTTCACGCCATAGGCTTCGGCATCCCAAATGCCAGGGTTAACTCGAATGGGCTTGCCGTCCTTCGAATAGCCATAGGCATAGTCGCCCATCCGGTTCTTGGGAACGGTGATATAGGTGTTGTTCAGCCCGAGCGCGGGGAAGAGTTTCTCTTCCATAAGAGCGTCGAAGGGCTCGCCCATGCTTCGGGCAGCCAGATGGCCCAACAGACCTATGCTCGGATTGGAATAGCGGCGATGGGTTCCAGGAGTATATTCCGGGCGCCAGTTTTTGTAATAGGCGATCAGCTTGTCCTGTGTGACGTCGTCGGGAACTTGCAGCGGCAGACCGCCTGCTGTGTATGTGCCGAGATCCAGAAGGCTGATCGTGTCGAGGCTGCTGCCGGCGAGCGCGGGCCAATATTCGCTCGCATTGTCGGAGAGGGAAAGAGCGCCCGTCTCCTCCGCATAGGACGCCAGCACTGCCGTAAAGGTCTTGCTGATCGACCCGATTTCAAAAAGCGTGTCTTCGGTGACCTTCTTCCCGCTCTCCTTGGATGCAACGCCATAATTGAAGAACTGCCGCTGGCCCTTGATCGTGACGGCCACAGCCATGCCCGGGATCCCGTTCTCTTCCATCACGGGCCTGACAACCTCGTCCACGACGCGCTGGAGCCGGTCTTCGTGTTCGACAGCAAGGGCGCCCGCGCTGAACAGCAACAATGAGGCGATCGACAGTCCAAGCTTCGAAATGCAAAAATTTCTCATGGCAGATACATGTCTTGATGCTGGGCCGTCGGGCGAATCACCCAACTCCTGCCCATTTTGGGGGGAAATGTGTCGACATATGCCGCGACAGGTTCGGCTTCAAACAAGTCTGTACCGCGCAGGAATTAATACACTCTTCCGAACACCCGCGTCGGGCGGCTTCGAAACAGGCTCTCCCCTTTTCGATCAGATGCCTTTCTCAGGCAAGCGCTATAAGAACCCCGCCAACCGCAGAGACGATGACCACAATCCAAGGCGGCATTTTCCATGCCATGAGGAGGACGAAGCAGGTCAGCGCCAGCGCGAAATCGTAAGGCTCCAGGATCGCACTTGTCCACACCGGCTGATAGAGCGCCGCACCCAGGATGCCGACCACGGACGCGTTTGCGCCCCGCATGATTGCCTGCGCAGTCGGTCGGCCGCGGAATGCGTCCCAGAAGGGAATGACGCCGATGAGCAACAGGAAACCTGGGAGGAAGATCGCAACCAGGGCGATCAATGCCCCGACGAACCCATTGGGTGCCGGATCGAGGATCGTCCCGAGATAAGCGGCGAAGATGAAGAGCGGACCCGGCACCGCCTGACCCGCACCGTAACCGGCCAAAAACTGATCCGCCGGCACCCAGCCGGATCGCACGACCTCTGTTTCGAGCAGTGGCAATACGACATGCCCGCCGCCGAACACGAGTGATCCGGCCCTATAGAATGAATCGAACACCGCCAGTCCCTGCGCGTTTGTCGCTGCAGCAACAGCGGGGAGGCCGAACAAAAGGCCAAAGAACAGGACGAGCGCCGCTATCCCCGTGGCGGGCGATACCGGAAAGGTCATATGCCCGGAAACCGCCTCGCTCTTTGTCCGGCACAACCACAGCCCCGCTAGAGCGCCCGCCGCAATCGCGAGAATCTGGCCGACTGAGCCCGAGACGATGACAACGATCAATACGGCGGCGAGCGCAATGCCGGCCCGTTCCCGGTCAGGGCAAAGGGTCCTCGCCATTCCCCAAACGGCCTGGGCGACAATGGCGACTGCGACCACCTTCAGGCCATGGATGATGCCGGAACCGATCGGTCCGCCAAAGGCATGCGCGCCGAGCGCGAACAGCACGAGAAGGATTGCCGATGGCAGAGTGAAAGCGGCCCAGGCTGCCGCCGCGCCAAGCGGACCACCACGCATAAGCCCCAGTGCAAAGCCGACCTGGCTCGATGCAGGGCCGGGCAGGAACTGGCAGAGAGCAACCAGGTCCGAATATCCCTTCTCGTCGATCCAGCATCGGCGCAGAACCAGTTCGTCGCGGAAATAGCCTAGATGTGCGATCGGGCCGCCAAAAGAGGTCAGCCCCAGCTTAAGGAAAGCGGCAAAGACTTCGCCCGGGCTTCCTTGCCGCTTCCCCATATATGCAGTCGTCTCCATCGAGTTCTCATGCCACGCCTATGGTGAAGCCTCTATGAAGCCACTCTCCGATTCGACCCACGAATTCTAGAACCCCAGCCCTTCGCGAGAGAATGAGCCTAAACGACATGCGAAGATCTTCCAGGCTCGCAATTCGCGCCTGTCATCGCCGGAATCGGCCCTCGTAAGCAAGCGCGACTACTGCCTTCTCCGAATTGTAATGCCCAAGGCCAGCTATCTAGGTATCGGAAGACCGGCGGCGCGTCCAAGCACGCACATTGGGTCGACCGGGCCTTCGTCTCCGGCCCAGGCGACGAACTGGTCGGGCCGCACGAGGACATATGTCGCCTCGAAGGCCCCACGGCCGTTCTCCCGGTCATCGGCGATTACCTTCAATGGGATGCGGAGCTTGCCCGCGGCAGTTTCGAAGGAAGCGATAGCTGCCGGATCTCCATCGAACGCGAGCAGGCTGAAACCGGCTCCAAGCCGCTCGTAGATATTGCTCCCTCCTGATAGAAGCTGAGGCGATAGGTGATGACCGGGCCGCGCCTTGAAACTGTGCTGTCCGACGGCGCTGGTGGCCGCGCCCGGGGCGCCCCATATGATGGATGACCCGGCGTAGTTCGGTTCGAAAGAACCCACTTCCTTGCGGGCGCCGCCGCCGCGGGCCGTCCATTCCGCTTCGAAAGCCGCTTTATCCCGCCCCGGATCGAAAGCCTCAAGAAAAGCCCGGTCACTCTCGATTGCCTTTTCGATGAAATCGCGTGCGGTGGAGGCGAAGACGGGTCTGCGTTCCTCGTCATAGGTGTCGAGCAGCCTTTCGCTACCCCAACCCTGAAGCTTGGCCGCCAGCTTCCAACCCAAATTGCGCGCGTCCTCAAAACCCGTATTGATGCCATAGCCTCCATAGGGCGGGTGACTGTGTGCAGCATCACCCGCGATGAAGACCCGGTCAGCCCGGTAGCTGTCGGCGATTGCGACGCGCAAATCCCAGAAGCCGATATATTCGAGGTCGACATCGAAGGAGGCTCCCGCGGCGCGTTCGAGATAGGGTTTCGCGTCGAAATTCTCCTTCGTCGTTCCGGGCGGGACCGGCGCGTGAAAAAACCAGGTCTCATCCTGATCCACGCGGCCGAAAAACTGCCAGTAGCCTTTCAGGTCCGGATGGAGCACATTGAAGAAGGACTTGCCGGGAAACCGGTCCAACAGGAGCTTGTGCAGGCCCTTTGAGCGGAAGACCAGCAGCACCATACGCCGCTCATGATCCGAATAGGTCTGGGTGATTCCTGACTGCACGCGCACGAGCGAACGGCTTCCATCGCAGCCAGCCAGATATTCCCCTCGCAGACTGGTCGCCTCCTCGCCTGATCGCGTCCTCGCAATAACACGCACAGCGTGCTGGTCTTGACGCACCTCTTCCGCGGCCCACCCGTATAGGACCTCCACGAACGGAAGAGCCCTCACCCGCTCGCGCAGGACGGCTTCGGTCGCATATTGCGGGAGGCGCTCGTTGTCGGTGTAGTAGTAGGGGCGCACGAGCTCACGCTGCAGCCAATCATAGTGGTAGCCGCCGAGCAACGTGCCATAGGCCGTCAAGCCGCCAATGCCATATTCCTTCGGCATGGTGCGGGCGGCGCGCAGCTCCTTTTCCGCGCCCCAGAAATGGAAATGCTCCATGGTGCGCTGCGTGAGGTTCTGCCCCTTGGGCACGCGTTGTGGCTCATCGTATCGCTCGACGACGATGGTGCGGATGCCCCGTTGGCCGAGCTCGATGGCAAGGCCCATTCCAACCGGCCCGCCGCCGACGATCAGCACCTGTGCTTCTTTTTCCCGCATCTTCCTGCCACTCTATGCCGAAGAGGCGCCTGTAAGCCTTAGGCGCCTGCCACATTCCCGCGCCCACCCGAGCCGTCAGACGGCACCCGCCTCGAGATAGACGTGCTTCGTTTCCAGAAAATCGTTGAGCCCTTCGACCCCATGCAGCCGACCGAGGCCGGAATGGCGATAGCCGCCCGTCTCGCCTTCGGCAAACAGACGGCTATGGCAATTGAGCCAGACGGTTCCCGCGCGGATGGCGCGGGAAACGCGCATCACCCGGTTGATGTCGAGGGAGAAGACGCTGGCGGCAAGCCCGTATTTGGTGGCATTCGCCTTGGTGACGGCTTCTAACTCATCTTCGAAGGTTTCGATCGAAACGATGGGGCCGAACAATTCTTCCTGCACGAGTTCCGAATGCAGATCGTCGATGCGGAAAAGCGATGGCGTGACGAAGGCCCCGCGCGAAAGCGGGCCATCGGGAACGCCGCCTTTCAAGACAAGCTCTCCCTCATCGCCGGCCTGCTCGATGAGCCGGCAGATGCGTGTACGGTTGTCATGGTCGATCAGCGAACCCATGCCGCTTTCCGGATCGCGGCCAGGCCCGACCCGCACCGCGGAGAAGGCCGCACGGATGCGATCCGTGAACTCCTTTTCGATCGATTTCTGCACCAGGAACCGCGCCGCCGCGATGCAGATCTGTCCTGCCATCATCAGTGCGCCATTGGTCAGTTCCCTGCAGGCTTGGTCGAGATCGGCGTCATCGAAGACGACCGCCGGGGCCTTGCCCCCCAATTCAAGCGAGAGCCGCTTCAGGTTGGGTGCGGCTCCCGCCATGATGCGCTTGCCCGTGCGGCTGGAGCCGGTGAAGCTGATGACATCGATGTCGTCGGAGGCGACCAGCGCCGCACCCACCTCGATACCGTTCTCGTTGACCGAGTTGACGACCCCCTTGGGAAGCGACGGGCACGCGTGCAGACACTGCATGACGCGGTGGTGGATGAGCGGGGTTTGCGGTGCCGGCTTGATGACGACGGTGCAGCCGGCGGCAAGTGCCGGGCCGAGAGAACGGATGAGCAGCGTCACCGGCGCGTTCCACGGCACGATGATCGCCGCCACACCCGCAGGCTCGCGGTTCATCATGGAGAAATTGCCGGGCGCGGTCTCCAGCGTCCGGCCCAGCACCGTCCGCGCCAGGCCGGCATAGTAGCGGGTCTCTGAGATGGAGCCCATCATCTCGCCGAGAGCCTCCCGCCGGAGTTTCCCGTTCTCGGCCACGATCAGGTCCGCCAGCTCCTCCTTCGCGGCTTCGAGCCGGTCGGCGAGTTCATAGAGAACCGCCGCACGGAGGCGGGGAGAGGCTGCCCAGGCTGTACGCTCGAAAGTCTCGCGGGCAATGGCCGCAGCCTGGTCCGCCAGCGCTTTCGAGCCGGGGACATAACGGCCAAGCACGCTTCCATCTGCAGGATTGACGCTCTCGGCGGTCGGGCCCGAGCCTATCCACTCGCCATTGAGGTAATTGAGCGCTGTTGGACTGCCTCCCATCGCCCTTCCTCCTAAAGCTTAAGGCCGAGCAGGTTCACCGCATTGTCCTGGTAGAGCTTCTTGCGTGTCGCCTCCGACACATCAAGCGAGTCCAGGATGCGGATCGTCTCGCGGATATACATCGGGCCGCCTTCGGGATCGAAGGGAGCATCCGACGCGAACAGCACATGATCTTCGCCGAAAAACTCGATGGCGTGCTCGATCGCTTTGCGTGAGCCGAAGGAAGCCGTATCGGCATAGAAGTCCTTGAAATACTCGAGATGCGGGCGCTTCAGCGCCTTCCGGACGGCATCGAGGTCACGATCCGTCGTGCGTTTGCCCATCTGGTCCCAACCGGGGCCGACCCGGCCTTCGAAGAACGGAACCATGCCGCCGGCGTGGTGTGTGATCACCTTAAGACCCGGGTATTTATCGAAGATGCGCGAGAAGACGAGCCGCGCCATGGCCGCCGAGGTTTCATACGGCCATCCGAAGGTCCACCAGATCTCGTATTCGGAACGTTTCTCCGACAGATAGTCCGGGAAATTTGCGCCGCGCGCAGGGTGCAGCCACACCGGCTTGCCGACCGAAGCCATATATTCGAAGAACGGCTCGAACTCAGGCAGGTCGAGGGGCTTGCCGGATACGTTGGTGAAGATCTGCATGCCGACTGCGCCGAGTTCCTCCACCGCGCGCTTGCATTCGGTCACCAGCGCGTCGGGATTGCTCATCGGCGCCGTGCCGATGAAACCTGGGAAGCGCTCGGGATATTTCTGGCAGAGCTCGGCCATGGAATCGGAACCGATCCGGGAAAGCTCCAGCGCCTTTTCAGGACCGGCGAGCTTTTCGAGCGGCGGAGAGGCGAGCGAGAGAACCTGCATATAGTCCTCTCCGAACATGTCCATCACTTCGAGGCGCCGATCGAGCTCGGTCATCATCGGTACCGCGCCCGAACGCATCGTGATGTCGGTCATCTCGCCTATATGCGCGATCAATGCATCGAAAAACGGCTTTGGCCAGATGTGGTTGAAAATATCGATTTTCTTCATGGTCCTCACTCACCTGTTCGCGGCGAGAAGGATGCGCAGCCTCTATCCGAAAGTCAACGCTTATCTCATTTAATGAGACTATTGAGCAGCAACATTCAGCCGCTGGTCGGAAAGGGTTTGCGTGATCTCTTCAGCCGCGCGACGCACGTGGCTGCTGATCTCGTCTATCATGTTGCCATCGACCAAATGGCCCGCGATCGTGACGCAGACCGCCGCTATCGGGCTGCGGCCCGCATCGAACACCGGCGCTGATATGCCCACGACGCCGGGCGTGACTTCGCCGAAGGCAACGGCATAACCCGCCTTCTTCACCCGTTTCAGGCTCTCAAGGATCTCCTCGACCGTGCTGCCGAGCCCCACGGCCTGGAGATCCTCGAACGTCCGTTCAATCAAGGGTATCAGGTGACGTCGTGGCAGGAAGGCCATGAGCGAGCGCGCGATTGCGCCGCGCGCGAGCGGCATCGGTCGTCCCCGCGGATAGCTGCTGCGCGGGTTGACGGCGGACCTTTCCGACGCCACGCACAGAATGCGGTCGCCATAGCGACGCACAAGAAGGGCGGTGCACGTATATCGGTCCGTGAGATTTTTCAGATGCGCTTGCCCTGTCAGGATAAGCGCATCCGACTTGCGCAGAAGGAAATCCATCTCGACCACCTTCGGGCCGAGCGTGAAACCGGCATTCGGGTTCGAACTGAGCAGGCCGGCTTCCCTCAAGGTTTTCAGATAACGATAGAGAGTGGGCCGGCTATAGCCCAGCTTCTCCATCAGTTCCTCCGGTGTCCATTCAAGCCGGTCTTCCGAAAACACCTCCAGAATGGCCAAGCCGCGCTTGAGGCTGTTGCCTGCCTGATCCTCGCTCAAGTTACCGCCTTCTTTCTTTCATCTCGCGTGCGGTAGATCTCCGCCGCTATAAGCAGCGCTCCGCCGCACACGCCGATGATATCGGTATAGATGGCTCCCGGGAAAGCCCCGGCAGGGATCAGGGCCATCAGCCCGAAGAAGCCGAACAGGATGCGCATGGTCGTCGACAGGCTGGACATGAAATACCCCGCAAGAGCGGCGGAGATGAGCCACACGCCCAGGACAGCGGTAACGATTGCCATCGCGATTTCCGCGGTGTCTCCGATGAGCAGCAGGGACGGCGAATAGACGAACAGGAAGGGGACGATGAAAGCCGCCCAGCCGAACTTCACCGACGCCCATCCCGTCTGCATGGCAGGTGCTTTCGCAATGCTCGCGGCCGCGAACGCGGCGATGGCGATCGGCGGCGTGATCATCGACATCATGCCGAAATAGAGAACGAAGAGATGCGCCGCCATCGGCTCGATACCGACCGAAACCATGGCCGGAGCGACCAGCGCCGCAAGCAGCACATAGACGCCGAGCGTAGGTAGCCCCATGCCCAGGATAATGCAGACGATTGCCGAAAGCACGAGGAGGACGAGGGCACTGCCGCCGCCGATCTGCACAAGTGCGTAGGTCAGGTTGAAGCTCAGTCCCGTCACATTCAGGACGCCGATGACCAGCCCCGAAGCAGCGGAAATGACAATGATTTCGACGACCGACTTGCCGGTATCAGCGAAGATCGACAACAGCGCCGAAAGCGTTGGGCGCACCGACCGATAGCCAAAGGCGAGCGCCGTGACTGCCGCCGTCAGCGAAGCTGCAAGTGCGGCGCGCTCGGGTTGCCAGAGCAGCCAGAAAAGCGTTCCGATCAGCACCACGAAGGCGAGGATGAAGTGCAGCCCGCCAAGCACGGCTTTCCGTTCCGGAAGCTCGGCGCCGCGGACATTCGAAATGCCGAGCCGGGCGGCTTCGAGATCGGCCTGGATGAAAAGCGCCGCATAGTAGAGCACGGACGGAATGAGAGCCGCAAGCGCCACCTCGGCATAGGAAATCTGCAGGAATTCTGCCATCAGGAACGCGGCGGCGCCCATGACTGGCGGCATGAGCTGACCGCCTGTCGAAGCCACTGCCTCGATCGCGCCGGCCTTGTAGCCGGGATAGCCGTCACGCTTGATGAGGGGAATGGTCACGATACCGGTTGCGGTGACATTTGCCACAGCCGAGCCAGATATCGAGCCGAAAAGCATCGATGCGAGCACGGCGATCTTCATCGATCCGCCGCGGAAGCGCCCCATCGCTAGGAGCGATGCGTCGGTAAAGAAGCGCGATCCGCCGGTAACGCCGAGCACATTGCCGAATAGGATGAATGCGACGACCACCGTGGCGGCCACAGCCATCGGAATGCCGAATATGCCGTTGACGTCGAAGGCCATATAGCCGGAAAGCATCTGCCAGTCTTGGGCGCGGCCCGCAAGCCGGCCGGGCACGAGATTCCCGAACAGCGCATAGAGCAGGAAAACGCCGATGATGATGACAAGCGAGAGGCCCGTCGTGCGCCGCAATGCCTCCAGCAGGAGGATGATCGAGACCAGTCCCGGAACATAGGCGCTCGCGGGCTTGGAGAAAATCAGATTGACGACCTGAGGGTAACGAACCACGATATAGCCGACGGCGATGAAGGAAATCAGCGCCAGCAGGCAGTCGTACCACGGCACGTTCTCCCGTTCCGTGCCCCTTCGCGCCGGCAGCATCAGAAAGGCAAGAGGGAGTGCCACTGCCAGCACCGCCGCCAGGAACTGCTGCGGATAAAGCGCAAGCCCCACCATCCGCGGCAGGTTCAGAGACCACGCGACCGCGAGGAGCGTCAGGATTATCCCAAGCACACTGGCGATCGGACGCCAGAGCGCTGGCGGAAGGCCAGGAGCGGCCTTCCCGTCGTTACCCATGGTCGTCATTCCGGCCTACTCTTTCCAGAGGCCCGCTTCCTGGAAGAAGCGGATGGCACCGGGGTGATATTGGGACGGCGCGATCTCCCCCACCATGTCGTCAGGGTTGAACGCGTTGAAGGAGGCGAAAGTCGCCGCCATCGTGTCCTTGCTCTCATAGAGCGTCTTCGCCATCTGATAGACGACATCGTCCGGCACGTTCGCATGCGTGAAAACCACCTGCGGATACGCGAAATAGGTGGCCGTTTTCTCCACGCCGGGCGTGTTCGGCCCAGGAGACAACTCGGTGAAGAAGGCAACGGGCCAGTACTTGCGGGCAAGCGCCAGATTTTCCTCCGTCGCTTCGATCGGAAGCGCGCGCAGCCCGCCGACCGCCGCGTCGGCCTCCCGCACCTTGCCGGCACCATGCGCAAAGATGAAGCCGACGGAATCCCCGGCGATGAAGGCATCCGCGCCAGCAACCACGCTCGGTACCTGTACCGGCTGCATGTCCGCCCGGGTCAGCCCGGCGGTCGCGTACATGGCATCGAGCTGCGGAAGGATCGTGTTTTGCGCGGTATAGCCGTCGACCATCGGTTTGCCCTTCAGGTCGGCAATCGTGTGGATGTCCGAGTCGGCACGCACGAAGATCGCCTCGACAAGCGGCATGACCAGGCCGACGATCCGCAGGTCCGGATTGACGGAACCTTCAAACCACTCCTTGCCCTCGAGCGCGTAGTTCACCTCCTGCAGATTGGCCACACCGAACTCGATGCCGCCCGAGCCAACGAACGGAATATACTGGTTGGGGCTTGTTGCCGGCTGGATCGTGGCGTTGAGGCCGGTCTTGTTTGCCGCATTGGCAACGGCCGTGCCGATATTGTGGAAGATTGAACCGGGGTTGGACGTGGCGATGCCGACCGTCTGCGCCGAAGCGGCCTGGCTGAAAGCTAGGGCCGCTAGGCCGATGGCCGATGCAAGATAACGTATCATTCTCTCCTCCTCTGCTCCCGTCGCTGCGCGACACAAATCCCTACAAATGAGATTATTGCTCCATCATGCACTTGCCATTGCGCTTTTTTCAAGCTCATTCTGGTGAAGGCGGTCAAATCCGTCGAACGCGGTAGCAAGGCTCGGAAAACCGGGCAAAAGGCGCGATTTGCCTGCAAAGCTTGAGGAGGAATGAATGGCGATGGATCAGTCGGCGACGGCAGCGGAGTCTTCAGAAAGGCGTCCGACGGGGGCAGAGACGCTCCTCCTGGGCCTGAAATTCAGCGGTATCGACTATATATTCGCCAACTCCGGCACGGACTTTCCGCCCATCATCGAGGCTTTCGCCACCTTGGACGAGGAATCGGTGCCAGCGCCCATAACGGTGCCGCATGAGACCGCGGGCGTCGCAATGGCGCACGGCTACTATCTCATGACAGGCCGGCCGCAGGCAGTGATGGTGCACGTCAATGTCGGCCTCGCCAACTCGGCGATGGGAGTCATCAACGCTGCAAGCGACAACATTCCGCTGGTCATGATGTCCGGCCGCACGCCCATTACGGAGCACGGGCGAAGAGGCGCCCGCGTGACGCCGATCCAGTATGGGCAGGAGATGTACGACCAATCATCGCTGGTGAGCGATGTATGCAAATTCCACTACGAGATGCGTTATCCCGAACAGGGTGACGTGCTCGCCACCCGCGCGGTGAGCCTTGCAATGAGCGAGCCCAAGGGCCCTGTCTATTTCAGCCTGCCGCGTGAGCCGCTGATGGATGCGGTGCCTGCGACGGTGAAGCGGGGCGCTTCCCGTCAGGTGCCAGCGACCCCGCCATATCCCGATCCCGCCGCCATTGCCGAGGCGGCGCGATGGCTGGAACATGCGAAACGGCCGCTGATCCTTTGCCAGCGCGGCGACGTGCACGGGCGCGTCGGCGCCCTCGTGACGGCTCTGGCGGACCGTTTCGGCGTGGGGGTGGTGGAGCCCTTCTCGATTCGCAACGTCATGGCCTCAGACCACCCGATGTTCCTCGGATATGACGTCAAGACCCCGCTCGCCGAAGCAGATGTCGTTCTCGTCCTCGACAGCGGCGTGCCCTGGATGGAATCAATCCACCGCCCGGAGTCCGAGACACGGATCATCCATGTCGCCCCAGATCCCTATTTTCAGCGTATGCCCATTCGCGGCTACCAGGCTGATCTGGCGATCACCAGCGACCCGGCGGCAGCGCTTGCTGCTCTTCTGGACGAAATGCAGCCCAATGACGGCGTGGGGGAGCGCCGCACGCATTATGCCCACCGCGCCGAAGAGCGGCGGCGCAGTTCCGCCGAGCGCGCCGCCCAAGGCTGCACGAGCCCAATGACGGCGGAATGGCTGAGCCATTGCATCTCCGACATCATGGACGAGAATGCGGTTGTCTTCAGCGAGTTGGGTGTTGTCGCCGATGCCATGCGTCTGAAGCGGCCCAACCAGATGATGAACAATCCGCATTCGGGCGGGCTCGGCTGGGCGTTGCCAGCCGCCCTTGGCGCGCAGCTTGCGGATCGCGAGCGGCTGACCATCGCCTGTGTCGGTGACGGATCCTACATGTTCGCCAATCCCGTCGCCTGCCACCAGATCGCCGAAGCCCTCGAACTTCCGCTGCTGACCATCATCAAGAACAACGGCATCTGGAACGCGGTCCGCCGCTCCGTGGTCAACGCTTATCCGCAGGGCGCCGCAGCAAAGTCAAACCGCATGCCGCTCGTTTCGCTGGAGCCGTCGCCCGACTACACCCAAGTGGCCGCCGCGAGCCGCGCCTATACCGAGCGCGTAGAGCACGGCGAGAATCTGCCCGCCGCCCTGGCGCGGGCGGTGGAGGTGGTCCGCAGGGAACGCAGGCAGGCCGTCCTAGAGGTCAAAGTCGAGGTATCGGACCGACACTAGGCATCCTCAGTACGTTGCCTACACAATGGTGGCCGCCTTCTCTGGCGCCACCCTTTTATCCCAGCGCTCACCGGATCTTGAGCGATGGGCTAAACATCATCAGGCTAAGTATCTCAAAGAGCATTTGTGCACTATTCTGCGCGGTGTTGGTCGTCGAGTCGTAGGCTGGGGCGACCTCGACCACGTCCCCACCAACGAGATTAAGGCCGCGCATGCCTCGGATGAGTTCCAGCGCCTCTCGTGTGGTCAACCCGCCAACCTCAGGCGTTCCGGTTCCCGGTGCAAAAGCCGGATCCAGGCTATCGATGTCAAAGGAAAAGTAAGTCGGGCCATCGCCGACCACTTCTCGGGCGCGGGCGATAATGGCATCGAGGCCCAGGCGGGAAACGTCGCGCGCGTGAATGACAGTCATTCCCGAAATCTTCGAGAACTCCCAAATGTATTCTGCCGAGCCGCGGATGCCGATCTGTATCGTGCGGGTCGGGTCGAGCACACCGTCGAGAACCGCGTTTCGGAAAGGACCACCATGGTGGAAGCGTTCGCCTTCGTAAGGGCCACCTGTATCGCAATGGGCGTCTATATGGATCAGGCCGACGGGCGCCTCTCGTGCAACCGCCCGCAGGATGGGATGGGTTATCGAGTGGTCGCCGCCAACACCGAGCGGAATGACGCCGTCAGCCACGATCCGCGAAACGAAGTGCTCGATATCTTCGTGGCTTTGCTTAAGGTCGAAGCGGCTGCGGAATGGGACGTCACCGATATCGGCAACCGCCATCTCGTGAACGGGCGCGCAGCCCAGCGCATCGTTGTAGGGGCCTATGCGCTCTATTGCCCGCAGAGCGCGCGGGCCGAAGCGTGAGCCGTTCCGATTGGTCACGGCTAGATCCATAGGGACGCCGTAGAGCGCGACCTGCAGTTCGGGGAGCGCTTCGACGCTGCCGTACGGTGCGTCGAGCAGCGTCGGCATCCCAGAATAGGGAGCAGGCCTTCGGCCTCCCGCGCTGAAGATCTTTTCGGCGATCCTTTGATACTCTGGCGTGAGCATCGTCCCACCGTCGTTTTCGCCGAACTGCCGCCTGAGTTCGCCGAGCCTTTCTTGCGTGAACGTCATTTTCATAGGACCTCCATGAAGTCTCGCCGCCCCGGACGTGCTCAAAGGCCCATGCGGCCGGCGAAACTTACGAGTGGCCGGCGGTCGAGTCCATCGAGGGTAAAGTCAACAAGCCGGCCGAGCGCGACGATGGTTTCATACCTTTCGATCGTTTCTTCGAGCCGGCAATCCAGCGCTCCAACGGCGCCCTTCAGGATAGGCGCGCCGGTGGAAAGCGTAGTCCAACGCCCTTCGACAAAGCGGTGGGCACCTGTGAGCGGCCCCTTGCCGCCGAATGTCTCTGCAACAGCGAAATCATCCTCAGCAAGATAGTTGATGGAGAAGTGACCGCTGTTGAGAATGGTCGACAGGGCGCTGGTCCGGCAGCTGATCGACACCATCAAGATTGGCGGTGAGGCGCAGAGATGCGTGGCGGAGAGTGCGAGAAAGCCGGCCGGGCCGGATTGATCCCTTGCCGCGACGACGGCCGAGCCGATGGCGCGAGCACCAAGCGCTTTCCAGAAGGTGCCGATGTCGATATTCGCAGACCTGTCCGACTGGGTCATGCTTGCCTCCTCAACTTCGCCGCCTGTGTACTGTGGAAGTCGGCCCGTTTGATCAGCGCTGACAATCAGGCGGCCGCCGGCTTCCACTCCTTGGCCGGAATGGCAGCGATGAGCCGGCGCGTATAGTTGTTTTGTGGCGCATGGAATATTTGAGACGGGCGACCATATTCGACCACGTCGCCCTTATACATCACCGCGATCTCGTCGCAGAACTGGCTAGCAATGCGAAGATCATGTGTAATGAAGATCATCGCGATTTTCATTTTATCCTGGATTTTGGCGAGAAGCTCAAGAATCTGCGCCTGAATCGAGACGTCGAGGGCAGATACCGCCTCGTCCGCCACAAGCACGAGCGGATCGAACATAAGGGCCCGTGCAAGGCCGATGCGCTGGCGTTGCCCGCCGGAGAACTCGTGAGGGTAACGATCATACGCGCCAGCATCGAGCCCAACGAGTTCAAGCAAACGCAGGGCCTTCGCCTTACATTCGACTTGGCTGATACCGTGCGCCATCGGCCCGACCGTAAGAATCCTCCCAATCGTGTGACGCGGGTTAAGCGAGGCGAAGGGATCCTGGAAGATCATCTGGATATAAGGGCGCATGGGCCGGAACTGGTCTTCTGACAGAGCTGCGATGTCCCTGTTGTTGAACAGGATTTGGCCGCTGTCGCTATCCATGAGCTTCACGAGAAGCCGACCCAAAGAGGATTTGCCCGAACCGCTTTCGCCGACGATGCCGAGCGTCTGCCCCTTCCGCACCGCAAGATTGACGTCGTTGACTGCCCTCACCGTGCGTGTGCGGCTGAGAAAACCACCGCTGTGGTAGACTTTGCACAGATTGCGCGTCTCCAGGACGATCTCAGGTTCTTTTTCCTGTTCGCGATCCCCTTCCGCCATTTTCGGCACCGCCGCGATGAGCCGGCGGGTATAAGGATGCTCCGGTGCGTTCAGAACCTTTGAGGCGGGGCCCTGCTCTACCAGATGGCCCTTCTCCATCACGATCACTCGGTCGGCGATCTCCGCCACGACGCCGAAATCATGAGTGATAAACAGGACGCCAGTGTTCTTGCGGCGCTGAATGGTGCGGATCAGTTCCAGGATCTGTGCCTGCGTCGTCACATCAAGGGCAGTGGTCGGCTCGTCGGCGATCAGGATATCGGGATCGAGCGCCAGCGCCATGGCAATCATCACGCGCTGACGTTGGCCGCCGGAAAGGCGGAACGGATATTGGTGGACGAGGACATTTGGATCGGGAAGGCCTACCTCTTGCAGGAGGGCTATCGCCTTTGTCTTCCTGCTTGCAGGCGTACCAACATTATGCGCCGCCATAACCTCGGTGATCTGCTCGCCAATGGTCATCACGGGATTGAGCGAAGAGAGCGGATCCTGAAAGATCATCGAGATTGCGCGCCCACGCAAATCCCGCAAGGTCTGCTTGTCCGCCTCGAGCAGATTCATGCCCTTGAAATGAATAGCGCCGCCGGCGATACGCATCACGGGTGACAGAATGCCCATGACAGCTTGCGCGGTGACCGACTTTCCCGAACCGGACTCTCCGATAATGCAGAGGATCTCCCCAGCCTTGAGATCGAAGTTGATATTCTTCACCGCATAGTTGCGTTCCATGCCGACGGGCAGGTTGATCGTCACGTCGCGCACCGAGAGGAGCGGCTGAACAGCGGCCTGGCTTTTGCTCGTCATCGTCGTCACCTTCGGTTACGCAATCACGTTCGTTTTCGCGCAGCTTCCTATTCTCATGCCGCGTGATCCGTCTCATTGGGGTTGGCCAGCCCGTCGATGAAACGGATCAGGACGTCCCGCGTGATGGCAAGCCTTTCCACCGGAATGCCAGCGAACTGCTCGGCTTCATAAGCGGCTACGCGCCGCCGGATGGATCGGGCAAGTGCATGCCCCGACTCCGTAAGCGATAACAATCCCGCACTGTCGGTTTCCACGTGCGAGCGTTCGGAAAGCTGAGCGAGAGCGTCCGCTACCTTTTCCTCGGTCAGATAAACGCGGTCCGTCAGCGCCTGTTTGGAAAGGCGCGGGTGACGTTTCAACTCGGACAGGATGCGGCTCTGGGCAAGCGAAATATTTTCCTCGCGTCGATGGCGGTCGAACGCCGCTGAGGAATAATGGTGCGCTAGATAGAGCAACGTGGTCAGCGGTTGCTCTTCCAGCGATTGGCCATGTTCGGTCGGCGTTACAATGCTGTCGGCCGCTCGGAATGCCGGATGCTCGTCAACGACGCCGTACTGACCTTGCGCATAGAGCAGCGGCTTGCCCGCAAAGCGCCGGTGATGCAGCACGCGGCCAACAAGGATGATGTGATCGCCGCCATCATGGATCGTTTCCGTCACGCATTCGATTGTCGCCAGCGCTCCAGCGATAATTGGTGAGCCGCCAATGCCGGCGTTCCATTCGAGATCGCTGAATTTGTCTTCGCTCGAACTTGAGAGTTTTTGCGAAACGTCGATCTGGTTTTCGGCAAGAATGCTGACAGCGAAATGGCTTGAGTTCCTGAAGGCCTCGAAGCTGCGCGAAGTACGCGCGATCGACCAGAGCACGAGCGGGGGGTCGAGCGAGAGGGAGGAGAAGGAATTGGCGGTTACGCCAACGGGACCCTCCGGCGTTGCCGTGGTGATGGCTGTGACCCCGGTCGCGAACTGCCCTAGTGTCCTACGGAATTTTTTCGGATCTTCGGCCGGATTACCCTGTTCGAGGAGTTCCGGAATTTTCGAATCTTTCATTTACTCCCTCTTGGAGGCTTCTGGCCGCGCCGGGTTATTATCTTTGTTAGAAGAGCGCGACGATCCGGTGGTCATCCCCTGGTTGTCGCGGCATTTTATGCCGCGGAATCTTTGATCTCGCGATCGCCCCCGCGAGCGGCGGGGCGCGCCACGCGCTCAAGGACATTGACAATGACTTCGGCTAGGTGTTCCCGCATGGCGCGCGCGGCCCCTTCCGGATCACCCCTTTCGAGGGCGTCAACAATTGCGTCGTGATGTTCCGCCGCACTCTGATTCAGCGGCTCGCGTTCGTTCGCGTAATTGCGGGCGCGGCTGACATGCCACATCACCGTTTCATGCATCTTGGCGACTGTCGCATTGCCGCTGCCAAGGACGACAGCGCGATGAAACTCGTCATTGAGCGCGTAATATTTGGTCGTCTGGCCGTTTTTCGCCGCCTCTTCCATGGCCTTGTGCAGGCGCTTTATCTGCTTCAGCGCCGCCGGCGGTTGCAGTTCGGCCACTTTCATCGCAGAAATCTGCTCCAGACCGCTCATCGCTTCCAGCTTTTCGGCCAGATCAGGCGTGTTGAGAGGGGTCACGACTGCACCGATATGCGGGACGAGCGTGACGAGGCCTTCGACCTCAAGGATCTTCAGCACGTCACGCAGCGGCGTACGCGATACGCCGAATTCCTCGCACAGTTCCATCTCCGGCAGACGCTCGTCGGGAGCCCAGCGATTGAGGACGATATCTCGCCGGATATGAGGCAGTATCTGTTCGTGTATAGGTTCCTTGGAAACAATGCGTGTCCTGCTGCCGGTCCTGCGTGATATCGCCGGTTGTCTGCCAGCTCTTTCCTTGCCCGCCAATGCGCTCTCCTACTCGAAATTGCCGTTCTAAAATATGGTCTGCTTCGCCGGCTTCGCTGACAAATTTCGTATATTGTATAGGAATTTGCGTCAATCTGGGTCGACCGGGGGTTAATCCCCGTGGCACTACCGGCGCCACGGGGAAAGGTCCTGCAAGTTTAGGCCCGGCTTTCCTCGCCTTCCTTCCAGTAGACATCGCCGTAATTGTAGTTCGATTCCGCCGCCCAGCTATGCAGATTGCCGAAAGCGGGATTGTAGGCCGAGAAGGCAGCATTCTCGTAGAGCCACACGAGCGCGGCATCATCGCAGAGCACCTCTGACACCTCCTTGTAAAGCTCCGCGCGTTTTGCACGGTCCGGGTTGGAAGCTGCCCTCGTCAGGAGATCGTCGACCTTGGGGTTGCGATAACCAATTCCGTTGGTGAAAGGGACCGGACGGATATTGCTCGAGATATACTGGCGCTGCATGCCCATTGCCGGATCGGGCCCGGTGGTAAGGCTCTGCACATACATATCGAAATCGCGCTTGATATAGACGGCCTCACTAGACGAAGCGTCATCGATCGCCCGAACCTGCGCGTCGATGCCGACTGCCTTGAGCTGCTCGGCAATGATCTGCGCCGTCTTTACATTTGCCTCGATGGTGCGAGTGACAACGATTCCGGCCTTGAAGCGTATGCCATTGCTGTCCCTGGCAATGCCCGCCTCGTCGAGAAGCTTGTTGGCCGTCTCGGGATCATAGGGATATTGGCGGGTCTCGGGATTGTAGGCCCACCCGATCTGACTGGAGATCGGACCCGTCGCCACCTTGCTGAGGCCGAAATTTGCCTTGTCGATGATGAACTGGCGGTCGATGGCATGAGTGATCGCCTGACGGACCCGCACGTCGTTATATGGCGCCCTGTCGAGATTCATCATGAGCTCGACGATCGAGCCCCAGGCGTTGTGCCCTTCGCCAACCACCGTGATATTCGGATTTTCCCGCAGCGTCGCTACCATGGAGGGCGGCAGATCGAAGTAAGCCAGATAATCGACTTCGCCCGCTTCCAGAGCCCGCACACGCGATGACGCTTCCGGAATGAAGCGCGACACGATGCGGTCGACATAGGGGCGATCCTTGCGGAAATAGTCCTCGTTGCGGACGAGCACCACTTCGCGACCGCGTGACCATTCGGAGAACCTGAACGGCCCCGTACCGACCGGCGCGGTGTTGGCCGGATTCGTCATGACGTCGGTGCCGTCATAAAGATGTTTCGGCTGAATGTAGCTTTGGCTCGCGATGAAGGTCAGAAAAACGTCGTTGGGTGACTTCAGCTTGAAGATGACAGTTGCCGGATCCGGCGTCTCGATGGTTTCCACATATTGGCCGAGCGCCTTGCCGATATTGTGGAATTCAAAAAGCACTTTTTCGAAGGTGAACTTGACGTCTTCGGCACTGAAGGGTTTTCCGTCGTGCCATTTCACGCCTTCCTCAAGCGTAAAGGTATAGAGCAGGCCGTCTTCTGAGACTGCCCAAGATTTCGCCAGGTCGGGTGCTGGCGTGAAGTCGGTTTTCAGGCCAATGAGCTTGCTGAGCACCGGGTTCGAGATGAGCTTCGTAGCGGCATCGGTCGTGATATTCAGATTGAGGTGCCGCGGCTCGCTGCCTGACCCGACGAGGAATGTCCCGCCGTATCGCGGCCCGTCAGCGGCCAAGGCCAAGCCCGGTATCGACAAGAAAGGCGTAGCGGACAGGGCTGCAAGGCCTTGCAGAACAGCCCGGCGGGATAGGCAGGCTGCAGCGGCATCGAATTCGTCGCGCTTTCTCATGATTACTCCTCAGTGTTCCCCAGTTTTAATTGTTCACGAGATCGAGGCGTTTCGGCGATCCGAAGATCGCCGGGAGCCTTTCAGCGTCTTATCACGCAGAGTTTCTGATTCTGTTCGCAGGATGCTCCGGACGAGCGAGCCCCAGATTCTCGCGCAGCGTCTTGCCTTCGTAATCTGAGCGGAAGAGGCCACGGCGTTGCAATACCGGCACAACCTGATCCAGGAACTCGTAGAGGCCGTCCGGGAAAAAAGGAGCCATGATGTTGAAGCCGTCGCAGGCGCCGGCGTTGAACCAGTCCTCCATCGTGTCAGCGATGCTTTCCGGAGTACCACAGAGCTGCAGATGACCAGCCGCTCCGGTGACCCGCATGTAGAGCTGGCGAATGGAAAGATCTTCCTCCCGTGCCATGCGCAGAAGCGGATCACGATGGCTTTTAACGCCATCGAGCACCGGAAGATTGTCTGGGAGGGGACCGTCGAGCGGGTATCCGGAAAGGTCCCCGAATGTGCGGGCCAGCATGGCAAGGCCGACTTTCGCATGGATCAGGTTCTGGATGCGTTCGTATTTTTCCCGGGCCTCCTCCATCGTGCGCCCAATGACGGGCATGATGCCGGGCATTAGCAGGGCAGCGTCAGGCGAGCGGCCATATTTCGGGAAGCGGCCCTTGACGCTTTGGTAGAACGCCGCCGCATCTTCCCGCCTCTGCTTAGCGGTGTAGATCAGGTCCGCCGTGCGGGCGGCAAGCTCCTGCCCGGGCTCCGAAGATCCGGCCTGCGCGATCACCGGGTATCCCTGGATTGGACGGGCGATGTTCAAAGGTCCGCGAACCGAGAAATCCTCCCCCACGTGGTTGAGGACATGCATCTTCGCAGGATCGAAATAGCGACCGCTCGCCTTATCGCGGCAGAAGGCATCATCCTCCCAGCTATCCCAGAGCCCGCGCACCACATCCACAAATTCCTCCGCACGTCCGTAGCGGATGGAGTGTTCAAGGTGCTTCTCACGGCTGAAATTCTTCGCCTCCGCCTCGCTCCAGGATGTGACGACGTTCCAGCCCACACGACCGCCGCTGATATGATCGAGCGAGGCAAACTTGCGCGCGACGTGATACGGCTCGTTATAGGTCGTGGAGGCAGTTGCGATATAGCCGATGCGTTCGGTCACGGCTGAAAGGCCGGCAATGAGGGTCAGCGGCTCAAACTGATCGATGCGACCGCTATAGCTCAACGCGTCGTCATCGCTCGCCGCAGTGCGCACCGCGATACCATCGGCAAGAAAGATGAAATGGATCTTTGCCGCCTCGGCTGCCTGAGCCATTTCCTTCCACAATGCAAAATCAAGCGCTGCATCGGCGCGGGCCTCCGGCAGTCTCCAGCCTGCCGGATGTGTTCCGTTCGACACCAGGCTGAGCCCTAACTTCAATTGCCGATTGCTCATCTGCTTAAAACCCTCTCTTGGAATCGCCAGCGCCGGTCCCGCGACGCACTCTCGGCGGCGACGCCGATCTCGCCTCAGCGCCCAGTGCATAATGTATATTGTGCACGAGGTGAACTAAAAAGGATTTTCGCCGGATGTCAAGCGGCTCATGATGGCAGCCTCCACAACGCCAAATTTCAAACGGCAAAAGGCATATTAATCAGCACGTTCACAAGCTTCAGATATCTGCCGGCCGAATTGGAACTTGTGAATGGATGCAGGTTGTGCTCGGATAAAATACGTTATACAATCTTGGAGACGAGCCGGCCTGAAGCCGGACGGGAACAAGGAAACGTGAGGGGAATATCCGTGTCCACAGACATCGTGAACTCGGCTCCACCAGCCGAGGAAAAGGGGAAGCTGGCGGACAGACTGCGTACAATTCGGTTCATCGGGCTAAAAATCCTGAGCGCCATTCCGATGCTTATCGGCGTCATCACCGTCAATTTTATTCTCGTGCATATCGCACCCGGGGATCCTATCACCATTCTAGTGGGCGAAACGGCACCAACAGAAGAGCAGGTCCAAGCTCTTTATGCCAAGCTTGGCCTCGATAAGCCGCTCTACGTTCAATACTGGGAGTATCTGTTTTCCGTCTTCAGGGGTGATCTCGGCTACTCCTATGTCATGCAGGCGGATGTGGTAGACCTGATCGCAGCCCGCATCCCGGCCACCGCCATGCTCATGCTGACCTCGCTGATTATTTTCACGGTGGTCGGCGTGGGGCTTGCGGTTCTGGTAGCGCGCAGGCCTCGCTCGATCTTCGACAGTATTGGCTCTTTCCTCGCCGTAATCGGCTATTCGGTCCCAGCATTCTGGCTGGCCCAGATCGCGCTCGTCGTTTTCGCGCTGAACCTTCGCTGGTTTCCGACGAGCGGCATGACCAGCAGTCGCCATGCTTATGAAGGATTGGCCTATGTAGGTGATGTGCTGCTTCACCTTTTCCTACCCGCCTGCGTTCTCGGAATGCGCTATTTGGCGATCAACTTTCGTTATGCACGCGCCTCCATGCGCGATGCGCTTTCACAGGATTACATCACGACCGCGCGTGCGAAAGGGTTGAGCGAGGGCCGGATTCTTCTCCACGCATTCCGCAACGGCGTCCTTCCGATCATCACCGTGTTCGGCCTTAACGTCACGGATATCCTGGCCGGCGCCGTCCTGACCGAGATCGTCTTCGGATGGCCAGGTCTCGGCCGCCTCATGTACGACGCCATGTATTCGCGTGATTACCCGCTGCTGATGGGCATGTTCGTCTTCGTATCGATCGGCATCATCATCACCAATCTAGTCATCGACATCGTCTATAGCATCTTCGATCCGCGTGTGGGGCTTAAGTAGGATGAGCGTCAAGAATACCGACACCGTTACTGGCCTTGGGAAAACTCCCTTTTCCGCCCTCTCATCAGGCTTGGCTTCCCTACGGCTCGATGGCCCTTCGTTAATGGCGCTTCTCACGCTCGTGGCGATCGCCGTTTTTGCCCTGGTCGTACCTCCCTTTCTTGGGGACGTGAACTCGATGGGCGCGGATTCCTTCGCCCCGCCGAGCCTTAGCCATCTGATGGGGACGGACGATTTGGGACGGGATGTCTTCAGCCGCTTTGCCCACGGCGCGCGCATGTCGCTTTCGGTTGGCGTGCTGGCGGCTCTGACCGCCTGCATCATTGGTATCGTGCTGGGAGCGATCGCCGGCTATATGAAAGGAGCGGTCGACGTGGTGCTTATGCGCATCGCCGAGCTGTTCCAAGTCATTCCGCGCTTCTTCCTCGCGCTCCTCGTGATCGCGTTGTTCGGCGCCAATGTGGTGTTCATCATCCTCACCATCGGCCTCCTCGGCTGGCCAGAAGTGGCACGCATCACGCGCGGGGAGTTCCTCAGCCTGCGAGAGCGCGAATATGTCTTGGCGGCACGGGCTGGCGGGCAATCGACACGGGCGATCATCTTTTCCGAGATCCTGCCGAACGCCATGCCACCCCTGATCGTGGCCATGACGATGCAGGTATCCTCAGCAATCCTGCTGGAGGCGGGCCTGAGCTTCCTCGGCCTGGGGGATGCCTCAAACCCGAGTTGGGGACTGATGCTGAATGAAGCACAGCAGTTTCTGACAACAGCGTGGTGGATGGCCGTTTTTCCAGGCCTCGGCATCCTGGTCACCGTCGCCGCATTGAATGTCTTTGGCGACCATTTGACGGATGTTCTCAATCCGCGACTGCGAGGAGCTGGGGGCTAGAACCGGCGTGCAGCTAATCCGCCCCGTGGAGAGATAGTATACAATATTAAAGATTCGTTATGCGGAGATGCTCCGCTGCGAGCGAACTTTGGATGTGTAGAATGCGGAAATTGAAAGTAGGAATTATCGGCGGCGGCATCGGTGGGGTTGCCTTGGCCGCCGCACTGCGCGCTCATGGCTTAGAGGCGCATGTTTTCGAACGTGCGCCCGCCTTCGGCGAGGTGGGTGCAGGCATTCAGATGACGCCGAATGCGGTGAAGATTCTGAGGGCACTCGGGATATTCGATGCTCTCGAAAGGGTGAGCTTCCTGCCGCAGAACATCATCGGCCGCGACTGGAGAACGGCTCGCGAGATGTGGCGCACGCCGCTGGCTCGTGACTGTCCGCGCCTTTATGGCGCGCCGTTCTTCCATGTTCACCGGGCCGATCTGCACCGGATCCTTCTAGAAAAGGTCGATCTTTCGAAAACGCAGCTTGGCATCCAGTGTACCGGCGCCAGGCAGGAGCGCAACACAGCCATCGCTTCCTTCGCCGATGGAAACGAGTTCGAGGCAGATGTGATTGTCGGGGCGGACGGCATTCACTCCACCATCCGGAAATCGCTTTTCGGCGATGAGCCGCCCCGTTTCACCGGCAATATGTGCTGGCGTGCGGTCGTTCCGTTCGACACCCCGCCCTTCGACTTCGTCAGTCCGGACAGCTCCTTCTGGCTTGGCCCCAAGGGGCATGTGGTTACCTACTATGTCTCCGCCGGCAAAGCGGTGAACATTGTCGCTGTTATGGAGAGCAAGGACTGGGTTGCCGAATCCTGGAACGTTCCATCCACTCGCGAAGAGCTTCTCACGGCGTTCCGCGGCTGGCATGAAAATCTCCAGAAACTTTTCTCGCGCACGGATGAGGTCTTCAAATGGGGTCTGTTCGACCGCGACCCAATGCCAGCTTGGACCGTCGGGCACGTGACGCTTCTGGGCGATGCGGCTCATCCGATGCTGCCGTTCCTTTCGCAGGGAGCAGCCATGGCCATTGAAGACGGCTTTGTGCTTGCCGGATCACTTGCAGACACGGCATCTCCTGCCGAAGCACTACGTCGCTACGAAGCGCTGCGCCGGCCGCGCACCACCCGGGTACAGCTTGAGTCCCGTGAGCGCGGGCGGACCTATCACCTGACCTCCCGTTTTGCTCGCCTTAAACGGGATCTCGGCTATCGGTGGCGCAACCTGGTCAATCCGCAGTCGAGCGGTCTCGGTGCCAACTGGGTCTACGAATACGACGCCGAGAAGCAGCTGCGTACGGAAGCGGTTGGCCAGCCAGCCTAGTTGCACGCCACTCGGATATTATCGTTGAAGAACGGCGAACCGGAAGAACCCGCTCAGGAACCGTCCGTTGTTGTCCTGTTTCTCGGAGTCGCTGTTCCGCTGCTCCTTGGGATGATGGACCAGACGATCGTCTCGACCGCGCTATACGACATATCGCGCTCGTTCGCTTCGTTCGAACTGGTCAGTTGGGTGGTGATCGCCTATCTGGCGGCAAACGCGATTTCGGCACCGCTCTATGGCAGGCTAGGCGATGCAATCGGCCGCCGCAGGATGATGTGCATCTCGTTAGCGATCTCCATGGCAGGGAGCGCCGGCTGCGTGCTTGCGCCAAGCTTCGCGTGGCTTGTTATCGCGCGGGCAGTCCAGGGACTCGGCGGCGGCGGGTTGATCGCGCTTGCTCAGGCGCTCGTCAGTCAGGCTTTTGAGCCGCGACTGCGCGCGCGCTTCCAAGGATATCTGGCGACGGTCGGCATGAGCGCCAGCACGATGGGGCCGGTGCTCGGCGGCATTCTTACGGAAGCATTCGGCTGGCGCGCGATCTTCGCGCTCAATCTGCCGCTCGGGCTACTGGGGCTGATTCTCGTATTGCGGCTTCCACCCAGGAAGCGTCCCCGCGACGAGCTACGTATCAACGGCCTGAGCGTGGCGCTTCTTGCCGCTTCGATGCTCCTCCTTCTTGCGTTGACCGCCCCGGGGATCGGAGCGCTCCAGACACGCTGGACCGCCGGCACCCTTCTTGTCGGCGCCGGCATCGCAACTCTTCTGTTTTTTCGGCATGAAGGCCGGACCAAGTACCCGTTGTTTCCAATCGTGTTCCTCCGGAACAAGTCGATCCGGATGAGCTGCGCGCTCGCTCTGTTTCACGGGGCGCTCTACGTTTCTCTCTTTACCTTCATTCCTGTCTATTTCGGTGCGGCCCGCGAATTCTCCGCGGCTGAATCCGGGCTTCTGCTTCTGCCGGTAACCCTCGGCGTCGGAATGGGGTCGCTTTTGACAGGCTATCTGGTCAGCCGTACCGGCCAAATGAATCTGTTTCCCGCCGCGGGTCTTGCGATCGCATCGATGATCCTGATCGTCATCGGCCTTTTTACCGCCCAATTTTCTGTCGCGGCTCTTGCGGGCCTTTTTTCTCTCGTAGCGCTGGCGCTTGGCACGGTAATGGGCGTGGTGCAGCTCATCGTACAGATCGAGACCGGCGATGGTATGCTCGGCATTGCTTCCGCAAGTGTCCTTCTGGCCCGCTCGCTCGGAGCTTCCATCGGAGCTGCTGCCAGCGGATTGGTGATCGGGTCCTCTGCGGCAATAGACGCCGGCTTCTCATGGCTTTTTCTACTCGATGCGTGCTTTGCCCTTTGCGGAATGCTCTTGGCTTGGCTCATCCCGCATGGCAGGATCGGGAAGACTGAGCTAGGTCACTCGTAAAATCGAGCCACCGGCGGCAGGCCTTACGATTTGTGCGGCGCCCAACCAGTCCACCCGAATCGCACCACCATGTTCTCCCTGGCAGCGGCAGGCAACTCTGACTACCAAAAGGACGGTTTACAGCTCCACCAGCCATCGATAAACATCGCGCGCGTCAACAACATCCGCATATTTCTGCTGCATATCATAGAGGTTGGCTAGGTGGGGCGCCTCTGCCCGGTCGGCACAGCAATCCGCAGGCACAAGCACATTGAAGCCTGACTGCACCGCATCCACGACCGTCGCGCGTACGCAACCAGACGTCGTCGCCCCGGTCACGACCAACGTATCCACGCCGGCGCCCGTCAGCAACGCGTTAAGCGTGGTGCCAAAAAATGCCGACGCGCCCTTCTTTACGATGATCGGATCGCTGGCTTGAATGCCTGTGGCGGCGTCAATCTCCACCAGGCGGCTGCCCTTCAGCAGCGCCCGCATGCCGGCTGCCTTTTTTAGCCACGACAGCATCTCAACCTCGCCCGGCTGATAGGAAATCGTCGTGTAGATCACGGGAAAACACCTGGCTCGCGCCGCATCGGTCAGCTGGCGGGTGGCCGCGATTTGCGCCGACATATCAGCGGCGGTGGGATATTGCGGATCGGTAAACCCGTAGGAAAAGTCGACCACCACGACCGCTGGGCGCCTTCCGCGCGGTACCGACTGACCAAATCCCGCCTTAGCGTAGACCGCTTCCTGGGACATCTAGCTTCCTCACTCCAGAAGTTCCCTCACGCCGGAGATCCGGCGCGCAGGAAAGATTGGGTCAACGCGTTACGCGCGCGCCATCTGCATTTCCTTCACGACGATGTCTCCATCGATCACGATGGGTTCGTCATCGAGGAAGAGCGAACAATTCCGCATGGGGATGTCGAGATGGCAGGGTGTGTCGTTCGGGCCTCCCAACTCGTTATTGGGGCCGGTCGAGAACATGACGTTCCCGTAAAAGCTCCGCGGCTCCATGCCCATTCCGCCAGGAAACTCCCCAGGTACCATGCCGTGCCATTTTGCATTCGGGTTCATGCCCCAGCCGACATGGCTCATGCCCTTGCCGCGCTCGTCATTGAATCCGGCCATGTAGGATTTGACGAGTTCGGCATCGAGCCCGCCACGGATGTCCTGGATCCAACCCTTCTCAACGGTATAGATGATCGGCTCACGCACATACATATTCTGCGGCAGGAGAATGTCACCGGGTGCGACGACGATCTGCCCGTCAACGCCATCATCGTCCCCGCCCGTGAAGACGAAGCCAGACGGCCAGTGATCCCAGCGACCAGGCTCATCCGTGCAGGCGTATTCGGTGACGGTAGGATACTTGTTGAGCTTGTAGGTCACGTCCGTACCATGCGGGGAGGTGATCCGCATGACATTGGCTTCGGCTAAGTATTTGCCACCAATCTCAACTTTCTCGCGCAGCTCCTTCGAAGGGAGCATGCGTGCCAAGAGTTCCGGCGGCTCCACCGCGGTCAGAATGCGGGTGCCCGCATTCTGAATGGCGAATTGCTCGGGCGAGAACAGCAGGAACACGCAATCGATCAGCATGTCACAATTCTTCAGGGCCTCGACCGCGTCCGGTAGTGCTGCCAGCCCGGTCACGCCGACATTCCAGCCGCCGGTCGGCAGTGGAGCTGGGAGGCGCATGTGATACATTCTCGCGCCGAGCCGCTGGCCCGCAGCCATAAAGGCGTCGGCATAGTTGAGCCGCTCATTGCCCTGAGTCAGGACAACGAGCCGCTCGCCCTCATGTACACCCGACATCTTGAGTTGGTGAAGACAGATTTCCGTAAATGACGCTTGATCCATTTCCGTTCACCCTCGCTTTTGTGGTTTGTGCTCCGTTTCAGGCAATGGCGGGATTGAAATCCACGACCGCCTTTAGGAAGCCGTCTAAGTCGTCCCAGGGGATCATATGCCCCGCACCCCTGACCGTTCTCACCTCGATGCCAGGCGCGAGCGCCCGGATTTCCGCTATGTCCTCAGCCTGGATAACCGGCGCGCCGCCGGCCACAACGAGACGCATTGGCAATGCCAGATGCGGCAAATCGGCGTGAATATCGTCGGTGTGGAACCCACTATAAGCGGTCTCGATCGCGTCGAGTTGGCAAGTGTGCAGCCACTCCGCGCGCAATTGCAGTTGCTCGTCGGTCCAGGTAGGGCAGAATCCGCGCATATCCTCGGCAGAGCAGCCCATCAGGGCCATTCGGATCGAGTCCTCATACCAGTCCCAAGCCGAGGGATAGGGTCGCCGTCCAGGCCCGCTGACCGGCGGGTCGACAAGAATCAAGCCGGCGAAGGACTGTGGATTTTTTCGCGCCGCGCGGATCGCGGCGCGTGCGCCCATGGAGTGGCCGAGCAGTATTGGTTTTTCGAGCTCCGCAGCTCCAGCCACAGCGATCGCGTCGTCAGCCATGGCATCCAGGGAATAGTCCAGATCACCTGCTTGGCTGAGCCCTCTGCCCCGCACGTCCAGAACGTGCACGTCGAAGCGTTCCGCCAGCCGTTCGGCGACGAAGCCCCAGGTGATCGCGGGCGAGGTAATCCCCGGAACGAGCAGCATCTGCGGCCCCGGTCCGGCATGATGGATTAGATGCTGGCGAATGCCATTGGCGTGAACATTATATCCCCTGCCCAAGACTGCCTCCCTCAGTATGCGCCAGAAAGCAGCGTGCCGCCCCCTGGCACGCGCGTGGGCAGGTCAAGGGCCTTCAGCATCGACCAAGTGGTGGCAATCGCCGCGCTTAACACCGGCTTTCCGGTCATCGCCTCGGCCATGGGAACAGCGGCAAGCGAAGGCATCTGCACGCAGGCCGAAAGGACCACCGCATCGACATCTTCTGTGGGCATTCCCTTGAGGATGCCGGGCAGGTTCATCGGGTCGTGCGCCGCGACGGCAAGGTTGTCCTGGATCTCCAGCGCACGCCAGGCGCTGACCTCGATGCCCTCATTGCGGATATAATCCACCACCATCTCAGTCAGCGGCTTCATGTATGGCGCGACCACGGCAATTTTCTTCGCGCCGATCGCCTTGATGCCCTCGACCAGCGCGCCGGCGGATGTCACCACCGGGGCGGCGGCGCCGTTATCGACAGTTACTTTGTGCAGCCGTTCCTGCGAAGCCCGGTGATAGCCGTGTCCCATAGACATAATCGCGACTAGGCAGGCATAGCCCATAACGTCCACCTTAGCGTCGCTGAGCTCGAGTGCGCACCGGTCGCTATCGCCATCCATGGCCGACAGCTCCTCCTTGGTGACATGCTTCATGCGCATGCGCGAAGAGTGGAAGGTGAACCGTTCAGGCGCCACGGCTTCACGCGATCGCAGCAAAGCGGGGATTTCCGTTTCCATCGTCACGTTGGAACTGGGCACGATCTGCCCGATCCGGAATTGTTTCATACTCTCCTCCTGACGCCAGGCCACCGCATTAATTATTCATGCGTATAATTATATCGGAAAATGTCAAGGCGCAAAAAATTGCGCGCGGCTTCTTCAGTGATTACGCGTTAGCTTACCGGAGTACGCAGGCCCGCTGACAAAAACCGGACAAGATGGTCGAGCAATTCTTCCTTGCCGATCTCCGCGAGACGCCCCTCTGTCAAATCGCTGAGCCGCGCAAGGTCGTTCAGCATGAAAAGATAGGCGCCGACGAGAAACGCCCATCGCGTGCTTATGACTTCCTTTGGAATTTCCGGGAGGATGGAGCCAAGCGCAGCGATATATCGCTTAACGGAGGCATCATATACCTCGCGCCGGAGACGCAAGGCGTGTTCTTCGGGCTCGGCATGCAGCCGCGCCTGCATTCGCACGAAGGCAGCCCCGCTTTCACCGGAATATTTCATGTCCCACTGGGGTTTGAGATATGCGTGGACAATCTCTTCCACCGTGGGCGGCTCGGGCCTATCCAGGAGCCGATCGAGGTTCACATGGCGATGCCCCGAAAGGATCCCGCCGCGCCGACGGAAGACTTCGTCGAAAAGATCCGACTTCGAGCCAAAATAGTACCGGATCAACGCTTGGTTCACGCCCGCGCGCGCTGCAACATCGCGCACCGTCGTGCCTTCGTATCCGTTCTCCGCAAAGGCAATCTCTGCATGATTGAGGATCGTCTCCTTCAGCGAGGTATCCTCTTTGGGGCGCCCTGGCCTACGGTGCCTCGCGATCGCTGTTTCGTTCACCCGATGGCTCCTCGACATTGAGAAGCTTTGCCTAACGCTGCGAGAACCTGATTGCAATGGAGGCTAGTTTATTATGCAAAATGCATAACTGTATGCATTCGTTTGAAGTCGGGGTGTGTCGAACACAGGCCGTCAAGCGATCGAAATGACGACCTTGGAATACGCAAGCGCTTCCGCGTTGAAGCAGCCTTTCATGCTGGCATCCGGAGCGCATCAAAAATTGCGGGGATTTGCTCTCTCACGCTCCTTCATAATCGACAGCTGCCAAACCCGCTTTGCGCTGAGGCTCTGCCGCACATCACCGATAGACAACATAGTGCTTGCGTGTGACCTCGTTCGTTTCCCAGACACCCTTGAAGCCCGGGCGGACGATGAAACTATCACCCGGCCTGTATGTGACGGGCTTGCCGCCCTCCTCAGTGATTGTGAGGGCGCCGGAAACGATGGTGCAGAACTCCCACTTGCCTTCATAGTCCACCCGCCACTTCCCCGGGGTGGCTTCCCAGACGCCGGAGACGAGCTTGCCGTCCACGGCGCGCTCCAGGTTCCAGATGGTGAAGCGCGGATCGCCGGCGAGAGTGCGTTCGCCCGGCACATCCTCGCGCGGCGTGACCCCGTCGAGGGAAAAGGGCAAAAGCAGATGGGACATGATGAACCCTTTTGGTGGAAGGTGGGAGCGTGGCGGGTCAATCGTCCGCCACGAAGACTTCCTCGCGCTTTCTGCGCACGGTCGGCAGCACGAGCACGAGGAGAACGATGAAGGCGAGCACCAGGAGCGCGGCGCTGATCGGGCGCTCAAAAAAGATCATCGGATCGCCCCGCGAGAGGATCATCGAACGCCTGAGATGCTCTTCGAGCAGCGGCCCGAGGACGAAGCCGAGGAGAAGCGGCGCCGGCTCGCATTCAAGCTTCACGAGGATATAGCCGAGTACGGCGAAGCCGATGACGAGCAGGAGGTCGAATGTGCTGTTGTTCACCGTATAGGTGCCGATGACTGAAAACGCGATGATGGCCGGGAACAGAATGGCATAGGGAATGCTGAGCAGCCGCACCCACAGGCCGACGAGCGGAAGGTTCAGGATCACGAGCATCGCGTTTCCGACCCACATGGAGACGATGATGCCCCAGAAGAGTTCGGGATAGTCCGTCATCACCTTCGGTCCCGGCACGATGCCCTGGATGACCATCGCGCCGATCATAAGCGCCATCACGGCGTTGGATGGAATGCCGAGGGTAAGCATGGGAATGAAGGAGGTCTGAGCACCGGCATTGTTGGCCGATTCGGGAGCTGCCACGCCCTCGATCGCGCCGTTGCCGAAACGGCTCGGGTCCTTCGAGAGCTTCTTTTCCATCGTGTAGGATGCGAAAGAGGAGAGCAGCGCGCCTCCACCGGGAAGAACGCCGAGGAGGGAGCCGATCGCGGTGCCGCGCAATATCGGGGCAGCCGAGGCCCGCAGCTCCGCCCGCGTCGGCAGCAGCTTGCCGACTTTTGCGACTTTGGCCTCACCCTCGTTGCCTTTTCGCTCGAGATTGCGGAAGACCTCCGCAATGCCGAAGATTCCGACGGCGATTGCCACGATATTGATGCCGTCGGCGAGCTCGATAATGCCCCAGTTGAAGCGGGGCTCGCCTGTGTAAAGATCGGTGCCGACCAGGCCGAGGCCCAGACCCATGAAGATCATCGCAAGCGCCTTCAGCACTGATCCGTGTGCGAGCGCGATAGAGGAAATCAGGCCGAGCACGATCAGCGAAAAATATTCGGCCGGGCTGAATTGCTGCGCGATCAGGATGAGGAGCGGCCCGAAGAGCGCAACGAGCAGCGTAGCAACACTGCCGGCGAAGAAGGAGCCGATTGCCGCGATGGCGAGGGCCGGGCCCGCCCTGCCCTGCTGCGCCATGCGGTAGCCGTCGATGGCCGTCACTGCCGCCGATGCCTCGCCTGGCAAATTGACGAGAATGGCTGTGGTCGAGCCGCCATACTGTGCGCCGTAATAAATGCCGGCAAGCATGATGAGCGCGGAAGACGGCTCGATGGAAAAGGTCAGCGGCAAGAGCATCGCGATCGTCGCCGTCGGACCCAAGCCCGGCAGAACCCCGACCAGGGTGCCAAGCAGGGCGCCCAGGAAGCAGTAAAAGATATTGACGGGCGTGAACGCGACCTCGACGCCGAGCAGGAGATGCGAAAAGATATCCATGAAATGCCCCTCAGACGCCGAGAAGAGAACCAAAGAGCGGAATCGGCAAGCTCAGGCCGTAGATGAAGACGAGCGTGCAGAACGCAGTAAGCGCAAGCGAGATCAGGAGCGCACCCTGCAGAGATGTCTCGCGGCGTGCCTTGGCGGCGATAAAGACGAGGAGCGCCGTGGCCGGAACGAAGCCCAACGGGCGAAGGCCGTAGGTAAAGATCAGGATAGCGACGGAAAGGAGCACGATCGCGCGCCATGGCAGGGCGCGGAAATCGAAGGTGGTGCGCTCGCGGCCGCTGAACATCACCGCCACGCCCAGCAGAACAAGGCCGCCGCCGATCATGATCGGGAAATAGCCGGGGCCCATCCGCAATGCGGTGCCGATCTCAAGCGTCTCCCAGGCATCGATAAACAGAAACGCGCCGAACAGGCAGAATATCAGCCCGGAATAGAGGCTTTTCTTATCGGATATCATGGTCGTCCCTCAACGCTGCCGTCACGATCCCGTCCATGGTTTCCTCCTCAAAGCTCTCCCTCGCTGCCGGAGGGCCGCTCTTCCGTCATCCGCTTATAGCGGGAGCGTAGGAGCGGCCGTATCAAGCGGCGATGCGTCATGGCGCGACGTAGGACGTCTTCACCGAGGTGTAGAATTCGACCGCATAGCGTCCCTGCTCGCGCGAGCCGTAGCTCGACGCCTTACGGCCGCCGAACGGCACGAAATAGTCGACACCCGCGGTCGGCAGGTTGACCATCACCATTCCTGCTTCGCTGTTGCGCCGGAAATCGGCGGCTTTCGAAAGCGACGTGGTGCAGATACCGCTGCTCAGGCCGAAGGGCGTGTCATTGGCGATATGCAGCGCTTCCTCATAGTCACGCGCGCGGATCACCGTGGCCACGGGCCCGAAAATCTCCTCGCGGCAAATCTGCATCTGGTTGTCCGCTTCGGTGAAAAGCGCTGGCGCAAGATAAAAGCCCTGCTTCTCCCGATTGAGGCGCTCGCCGCCGTGAAGCAGCTTCGCACCTTCCTTGCGGCCAATCTCGATATATCGCAGATCCTGGTCGAGCTGGCGCTGGTCCACCACGGGACCGATCGTGGTACCGGGCTTGCGTGCATCATCCACCACCTGATCGCGCAGCATTTCGGCAAGCCGGCTGACAAATCGATCGTGGATGCCCTCTTCAACGATGAGGCGGGAAGATGCGGTGCAGCGCTGACCGGTGCTGAAGAAGGCGCCGTCGAGGGCGACGCGCGCGGCCACGTCCAGATCCGCATCGTTGAGGACGACGAGTGGGTTCTTGCCGCCCATTTCCATCTGCACCTTGCCGCCGCGTGCGGCCACCGTCTGCAGGATATGCTGGCCAGTCGAGACAGAGCCGGTGAAGCTCACAGCATCGACCTTGGGGCTCTTGATGATCTCCTCGCCCACCACGGAGCCCCGGCCCATGACGAGGTTGAAGACCCCTTCGGGAATGCCTGCACGTTTGATGATCTCTGCCAGCGCCCAGGCCGAGCCCGGCACGAGGTCGGCAGGCTTGAAAACGACTGTGTTCCCGTAAGCAAGTGCCGGCGCGATCTTCCAGGCGGGTATCGCGATCGGGAAATTCCACGGGGTGATGAGACCCACCACGCCGACGGGCTCTCGCGTGATCTCGATTTGGACGCCCGGCCGTGCGGAGTCCAGCTTCTCGCCGGGAATGCGCACCGCTTCGCCCGCGAAGAAACGGAAGATCTGGCTTGCACGCATCACCTCGCCGGTAGCTTCGGCCAGCGTCTTTCCTTCCTCGCGGGCAAGAAGGTCTGCAAGCTCTTCCTTGCGCGCGGCGATCTCCAGCCCCACCTTCTCCAGAATCTCGGCCCGGAACTGCGGCGTCGTACGCGCCCAGGCGTGCAGAGCAGTCTCCGCCGCATCTATGGCATCGCCCACCTGGCCGGCCGAGGCACGGGAATAGAGGCCGATCACATCGCCTGTGTCGGATGGATTGATGTTCTCGCTGCCATCGCCTTCGACCCATGCGCCGGCAATCAGATTGGCAAAGGGCATTTCGGCCTCCGTCGTTACTCTTTGTGAAAATGGGTTTCGGCCGGCGGGGTGCCGGGAAGGCCGAGCTCGCTCCAGCGGCTCACCACGCGCTCATAGACCGACTTGCGCAAATAGGCGCGCTTGGCCATGGTGGCGCGGAAGCGGTGCGGCTCGCAGGCATCGATCAAGGCCTTCGAGCCGTAGGGGCGAACATCGGGCGCAAGGCTGGGATCCGTGCGATAGGACCAGGTCTTGCGCAGTATATCGATGTCGTCGCTCGGATTGCTCCGGACACTCATCGCCCACATGACCTGGTTGATGTCGGTCGGATCGACGTCGTCATCCACGGCGATGATCCAGCGGATGCAATAGGCTGCGGCGGGGCTTTGCGCTGCAAGCGCCAGCACCTGCGCTACATGCCCCGGATAGAGCTGCTTCAGCGAAACCACCATGAGGCCCGCGGCGGAAGCCGAGGCCGGATAGACGTAGACGCCGGTCACTCCGGGAACGCCCATGCTTTCCAGATTGTCCCAGACACGCGCCGACCGCATGATGGCGTGGTATTCGCCAATCTCGCAGGAGGGATAGGTGGCCATCAGCGCCGCTGTCATGATGGGCGAGCGGCGATGGTGGATGCGATCGACGGTGATCACCGGCCGGCGCTCGGTCTTGCCGCTGTAATAGCCGTGGAACTCGCCAAGCGGTCCCTCCTGCTCCAGCTCTCCTTGATGGATATGGCCTTCGATCACGAATTCCGCGCGCGCGGGGATCGGCATGTCCACGAGATCGGCGGCGGTCATCTCCACAGGCGCGCCCATCAGCCCGCCGGCGACGTCGAGCTCGGACTCGTCATGGCCGAAGACCTGCGTGGCGGCGATGAAGAGCGCCGGATCGATGCCGTATGCCACGACCACTGGGCAGGGTTTTCCACGCGCCCACCAAGCTTCGCAATTCTGGGCGCCATGCCGGCCCGGCACCATGTTGATGCCGAGCTTGCGCGGCCCGTGCAGCATCTGGCGATAGACGCCGACATTGATGACGCCCGTATCCGGATTGCGGATGAGCGTGACGTTTCCCGTACCGGTGTAGGGACCGCCATCCCCCGGCCAGAAGGTGGGCGAGGGATAGCGGGTCATGTCGATCTCGTCGCCCGAAAGCACGATTTCGTTCACCGGCGCCTCATCGCGCGCGATCGTTGCGGGCGGCAGCCGCCGCTTCATGATCTTGCGGGTGGCAGCAACCAGATCGCGAACCGGCAGCTTGGGATCGAGCCCCACGGTGAGCGCGTAGCGCTCCTTGCTGGCGGCAAGCATGTTGATGAGCACCCGTGCATCGCTACGGTTGTTCGCGAGCGTTTCGAACAGCAGTGCGGGTGCGCCAACCTGGCGGGTCGAAAGGAGCGTGATCGCCGAAAGCTCCTCCTTTGGGTCGACTTCGGCCGAAATCCTGCGCAGTTCTCGCTGCCGTTCCACGAGGGCAAGCCAATCGCGGAGATCGCGCCAGCTCTCCCCAGTTCTTTCCTGCGCGGCGGGCAACCGATCATCCATGATTTGCTCGCTCCCATTGACCCCGGTGTGGATTGTGTTGATTGCGGCCGGGCATGTGCGTCCGGCTGCGTGGCGCTGCGGCCGCTACTGACGCAGACCCGCCGTGTCGATCACCTTCTTCCAGCGCTCACGCTCCTCGTCGTAGAAGGCTCGGAATTCGGTGGCCGTCTGCGACACGGGCTCGTAGCCGATCTTGCTCAGCTTCTCCCGCACCTCCGGCGATTGCGAGGTCTTCACGTAGGCTGCGTTGAGGCGGTCGATGATCTCCTGCGGCAGGTCCTTCGGACCGAAGATGCCGTTCCAGCTCGTCATGGAAAAACCCTCGACGCCGGCCTCGTCGAGGGTCGGCACGTCAGGCAATTGCGACATGCGATAATTGCTGGTGACGGCCAGCGCCTTGATGCTGCCGGCCTGGATCAATCCCATTGCAGGCGGCATGTTGGCGAACATCACCTGGACAACGCCGGCCGTCATGTCCTGAAGCGCCGCGGCGGCGCCCTTATACGGAACGAGCGTGAACTTGGTGCCCGTCGCCTGCATGAACATTTCGGCGGTCAGGCGATCCGAGGTCGCCGTACCGCTGGAAGCGACGTTGAGCTCGCCGGGACGCTCCTTCGCATAGGCGATCAGTTCCTCTACCGAATTGACCGGCAGATCCTTGTTGATCACCACCACATTGGCAAATTCCGCAGGCCTTGCGATGAAGGTCAAATCCTTCTGCACGTCTACGGGGAAATTGGATTTCATGAGCGGCGGAATGAGCTCACCGCCGAACCCGTCGGACAGGATGGTGTAGCCGTCCGGCTCCGACCGGACGACCTCCATAAGACCGATCGTGCCATCGCCGCCGAAGCGGTTCTCGACCACGATGGTCTGGCCAAGCTCCTTGCCGAGCGCTTCCGCGTAGATGCGCGACAGGAGATCGATCACTCCGCCGGCCGGATAGGCGACGACGATGCGAACAGGGCGGGACGGATAGTCCTCTGCCCGAACCGACGTGGCGGCCACGGAGAGCCCCAATGCCACCGCGGCGGCCACGAGAAGATCTGTAAATCTTGCCATGGAAAAAACCTCGAATGTAGCGGCTGCAGGGCATATCCATCGAACAGCCCCGCGCCCGCAGTTCGGGCGGATTCCGCCCAGCTCCTCCCCGCCTTCTACAGGCGGCCCCAACCGATCAGTTTTGCAGGCCGGCCGTATCGATGACCTGCTTCCACCGATCACGCTCCTTGGCGAAGAACGCCTGGAACTCCTTCGACCCCTCGCCCACCGGCTCGAATCCGACCTTGCGCAGCTGTTCCTGAGTTTCGGGCCGCTGGACAGCCTTGGCGATAGCGTCGCTCAGCTTGTTCTGGATGTCCTCGGGCAGGCCCTTCGGGGCGAAGATCGCGTTCCAGCTCGTCATCGTGAACCCCTCGACGCCCGCCTCTTCCATCGTGGGCACGTCCGGGAGTTGCGGTACGCGGTAAGGACTGGTGACCGCGAGCGGCTTAAGGCTCCCGCCCTGGATCAGGCCCAGCGCCGGCGGCATGTTGCCGAACATCACCTGGATCACGCCCGCCGCCAGATCATTGAGCGCTGCGGCACCGCCCTTATAGGGCACATGCGTGAGCTTCAGGCCCGTGTGCTGCATGAACATCTCCGTCGTGAGCCGGTCCGACGTCGCGCTGCCGCTGGAACCGAAATTCAGCTCGCCCGGACGCTCCTTCACATAATCCATGAACTCCTTGACGGAGTTGACCGGCAGGTCCTTGTTGACCACCAGCACATTGGCAAACTCGGTAGGCCGCGCCACAAGGGTGAGGCTTTCCTGAATGTCTACCGGGAAGTTGGACTTGATGAGCGGCGGAATGAGCTGACCGCCGAAGCCTCCCGCGAGAAGCGTGTACCCATCGGGCTCGGCCTTGACGACCTCGAGCAGACCGACGGTGCCGTCGCCGCCTGCCTTGTTCTCGACGATCACCGACTGGTTCAGCTCCTTACCCAGCGCTTCGGCGACAATGCGGGACGCGAGATCCGTGACCCCGCCCGCCGGGAAGGCCACGACGATGCGGATGGGTCTTGACGGATAATCGTCTGCCGCCTGGGCGGCAAAGGGAAGCGAGAGGGCCAAGGCCAATCCCGCGAGGAATTTCGAAAGCTTCATCGTTCCACTCCAGAGTTGGCCTGCTCGGGTTTGTTATTGGACTTCAGAAGAAGGTGGTCAGGTTTTTTGCGAGCAGGACGGATTGATCGAGATGGACTTCCCGGCGCGCGACTTTCCACGCGCCATCCACCTTGCGCACGCGATCGAAGCGCTTCCCGACAAGGAAGTCGGTCTCGACTTGTCCGCGATTGCGGTAGAGCATGAAATTGAGCCGGACCTGGACTTCCCGCGGATCGGAGAGGTCCGGCGATATCTCCGCCAGGCGAATATTGGTCAGAAGGTGCGTGGTGCGCGAGCGCGGCTCCTCAGCCCAGTGGAGGCCAGTCGCGATCTGCTGTACCCGCTGGGTCAGCGTCTCCTTGCCTTCGTCCACCCAGCAGGTGTCCTTGAACTCCTTCGTCCGCTCAAGCTCCGCCTGGTCATAGCGCACATTGCGCACGATCGGGACATAGACGCGGATGTCCTCGGTCAGGAGTTCAAGCCACTCCTTGAAGCGGCGTTCGTCGATGAGAGAAGCTTCCTCGAACAGGAACTGCTCGATCTCACGCTGAAGCAGCAGTTCCTGAAGCTTTGCATCCTGGCTCTCAAGCATCGCTGCGCGCCTCCCCATGGGCCCGGCTGGCGGCCATCAGGCCATCCCAATCGCGGCCTTCCATGAATTCGAGATAGCGCTTGTAGTAGGCGCGGGCGTTGCCTTCCGAATACTCGCCGTTGTTCCAGGCGCCGCGCAGCTCCGGCACCGGTTCGGCATAGCCCATGCCCATCTGGTAATTGTAATGATAGCGGCGCGCGACATGGCCGGCGCTTGCCTCGGTGGCATACTGCCAGTTCTCCAGATCGTCGGATTCGGTCATGCCGCCCGGGCCGGAATAACGCATGTAATAGTGGCGCGCCGCATCCTTGAGCGCCTGGGGCGAGTCCCGATCGACGAGGAAAATGCGCCACATCTCCATCTCGGTGGGGCTGATCGGGTGGAAGACGGCGATGGTGCGCGGCTGGCGGCCGTGGAAGGACATGTTGGGGAAGATCGTGCCGACGCTGGTATTCACACGCAGCCTGTCGCCTAGGTTCTTCAGCCGGCGGTCGTAGACCTCTTTCAAATAGTCCTCGATTTCCGGATGGTTCTTGAACGTCTCCTGGTAGGGAAACTCTTCGCGATATGGCAGCGTGCCGATGATGCCATGGCCGAGATCGTCGAATGAGACGGTGGTTCGGCCGATCGTCTTGTCGCGCCGGCCCTTGCCACCGCTCGGGCCGATACCGACCAGATCCACCGAGCGGTGGCTGATGTCGTGGTACATATCGCCAATGAAATTTTCCGGCGCGAATTTCCAATTGCACTTCACGCGCCACTTCTGAACGCCGCCGATCATCTCCGATCCGCCTGGGCTGCCATCGCGATGGTCGAGCGCGGCGTCCAGATAAACCTTCATGTCACCGAGATAATCGAGGAAGTCGGGCGCGTTGGCGTCCCAGGTGGCCCAGATCGTGCCTTTGTAATTCACCACCTTGGGGCAGTAGATGAGGCCCCAATTCTTCTTGTCGAGCTTCTCGTGATAATAGGGACCGAAACCCGGGACGCCCACCAGCTCGCCCGGGACCTCGACCAGCCGGCCATCCGTAGAATAGCTCCAGCCGTGGTACGGACAGGTGAAGGCTCGCGTGTTGCCTTGATCGTAGCGGCACACCTTCATGCCGCGATGCATGCAGCTGTTGAGCAGGACATTGATCTTGTTCTGCCGGTCGCGCGTCAGAATCACCGAATCCGTGCCCATGCGGGAGACGAAATAATCGTCCGGATTTGGGACGAGATCCTCATGCCCGATGAACAGCCAGGCGCGTGAGAAGATCTGCCCCAGCTCCTGCTTGAAGATCTCGTCGTTGACGAAGATTTCCCGGCTGATTGTTCCGTTCTTCAGGTCGACCAGTGAACTGAGATTGGTCATTCTTGCCCCTTGGAGTTACGCAACGCTACTTCTGCTTCTTCTTTGCAGTTGCAACGGCCTTTGGTGCCGCCTTGCTGCGACGAGCAGGCTTTGCCGCCTTCAGACGGCCAGACGCCGCGACATTTGCCTTTTGAGAATTCTCCATCAGACGCAGCCGGGTGTTTTCGATGTGCCGCCGCGCGCAGATTCGAGCCATTTCCGGATCGCCCTGCTCGATCGCCAGATAGAGCGCCTCGTGTTCGGCTTGGGCCGCGCTGCCTCGCCCGGTGACCCTGGAGGAGCGCTCTCGCGAAACGGTGATGTTCTCCAGCAGGAAGTCCCGGAACGTATCAAAAAGCTTTGGATAGTAGATGTTGTGGCTGGCGGCGCAGATGCTGGAATGAAAGCGCACATCCGCCTCGACGCCTACACGGATGTTGCCCTCCGCCATCGCTTCCGCCATCTCGTCCAGAGCGGCGCGCATGGCGGCAAGATCCGCGTCCGTACGCCGCTTCGCGGCAAGCCCCGCCGCCTCGACCTCGAAACCCTGACGCAGTTCGACGATGGGCAGGATCGCTTCCACCGCCGCGTTCGGATCGTGATCGATCTTGAAGGCCTGTGCCTGCCTGACCGAGGTGACGAAAACACCGAGCCCCTGCCTCGTGGAGACAAGCCCATCCGCCTTGAGGCGCGAGACCGCCTCGCGCATAACGGTCCGACTCACGCCGAACAGCCCCGCCATGACGGATTCGGAAGGCAGTGCCTCGCCTACGACATAGCGTCCACCTAGGATCTCGTCCCGCAAGGCTTGCGCTACCTTGTCGCTCAGGCTTTGTGCGGGCTGAATTACCTTCATAGCGGGCTCACACTCCTCTTTAGGACCAGAGGAGAAGGATAATAGGCTTATCATACAAGTTGGGCAAGCATCGATACATCGGTTGTCCCCGTTTTACCGCTGAACACCTTGAATATCCTGGGCAAAGATCGGCTGCTCCTCGGCGGCTTCGACCTTGGCGGCATCGGGATGCGCGAGGTAGCGGCCAAACACCCAGACACCATCGCCCGGATTGTCGGTTATTTCCACCACCGCACCATCGGTGAGCACGACCTTGTCGCCCGGCTGGAGCGATAGAAGGTTGAGGTTTTCGCTATCCATCAAACACCTCCCCTGAGCATTCGAAAGGATCAGTAATCGGACTGCTCTTCCGGCACGGTGACGGTCAGGCCATCGAGCTCCGGCGTGAGGACGATCTGACAGCTCAAGCGGCTGCTCTCATCCTTGCCCGGCGCAAGCTCGAGCAGCATCTGCTCCATTTCCGGCGCGGTGCCCACCTTCTCGATCCATTCCGGCGCGATATGGACGTGACAGGTCGAACAGATCGCCCCTCCCCCGCACTCGGCCAGGATGCCCGGAATGCCGGCCTCGCGAGCCGTTTCCATCAGCGTCATGCCCTCACTTCCCTCAACGCTCTGTCGGGTGCTGTCAGGCTGAATGAAATGCACGTTTACCACATCATGCTCCGTAATCACGCTGCCGGCAAAGCCGCGTCACGCATACCGATGCGCTGCTGCGCCTGGATGAAATCGCGGGGGCGATTGAAGGCCTCCACCGCCAGAAGAACATCTTCGGAAAAACGATAGACGGCGAAATCGCCATCGAGATCGCCCACCACCTCATCCCGCGTCGAAACACCCGGCTCCACGAGGCCGGCGATCTGCAGCTTCAGGCCAAACTGCTCCGACCAGAAATAAGGCACTTTTGGAGCGGGCCGCGGCAATCCCAAAACCGCTGCCGCAGCCCGGCGCGCCTGCTGCACAGCACACTGCACCGACTCAAGGCGCCGATGCGGTCCGCCTGTATACTGGGCAGCATTCGCGCAATCACCAACTGCATAAATGCCATCAATGTTCGTCCGCCCGTCCGAATCGGTAAGAATGCCGTTGGCGCAATCGATCCCCGCGTCCTGCGCGAGCGCTGTCTCGGCTACGCCGCCGGCGGCGACAAGCACCAGATCCGCTGCGACCGCCCTGCCCGAGGCAAGCATCACCGACTCGACTGAAAGCTCCCCCGAAAAACCTTTCACCGCCTCGCCAAGCAAAATCTCGATACCCGAACGGCGATGCAGCCGACACAAGGCATCGGCGGTGAGCGGAGAAGCACTGCGCGAGAGAAGAGAAGGCAGCGCTTCAATGACCGTAACGCTCGCACCAAGCTTCCTCGCGCTCGCAGCAGCCTCCAAACCGAGGTAGCCGCCGCCGATCACGGCGAGCCGGCACCCCGGGACCAGACCGCGGCGAAGCTGTTGCGCATCCTCGATCGTGCGCAAAACGAAGATATTGGCCAGTTCAGCGCCAGGAAGATCGAGCCTCCGTGCAGCCGAACCAGTCGCAAGAATGCAGGCGTCGAACGTGACCGCGTACCCATTATCGAGAAGCACACGACGTTCGGCCGGATCGAGCGCACGCACTTCCCGGCCCAGGATCAGTTCGATATTGGCCCTGGCATAGGCATCCGCCGTGCGGAAGCAGAGGCGCTCGGCAGCCACATCCCCTGTCAGAAAACCTTTGGAGAGCGGCGGCCGTTCGTAGGGCACGCTTGCTTCGCGGCCTATCAGTCGGATCTCACCCGCGAACTTGAACTGGCGCAACGCCATCGCGGCCTCTGCCCCGGCCTGGCCCGCACCGACGATCACCACCGACTGCAACATCCCTCTTCCCATTTGGCGCGTCGCAATTTCGCGTTGTTTTCAGCAGATTGGCATCTTGAATTGGCATATTATGCGGTTATCATACAATTGTCACTAGCCTTTCATCCGGACGCGTCATTTTTGCCGCCCCCGGGCGGGGCTTCAATCAACGCCGAGGAAGGCAATGGAAAAAGACAGAACAGGGATGCGCGTCGGCCTGACCCAGTATGGCGACGCCGGATTCTCGCTCTTCCTGCGCAAGGCATTCATCAAGGCGATGGGCTATTCCGATAGCGCCCTGGACCGACCGATCGTTGGGATCGTCAATACTTACAGCGGCTATAATGCCTGCCATCGCAACGTTCCCGACCTCATCGACGCCATAAAGCGCGGAGTCATGCTTTCCGGCGGCCTGCCGGTCGACTTCCCCGTGCTGTCGATGCATGAATCGTTTTCAGCTCCCACCAGCATGTTCCTGCGCAATCTCATGTCCATGGACACGGAGGAAATGATTCGTGCGCAGCCCATGCAGTCGGTCGTGTTGATTGGCGGCTGCGACAAGACGGTGCCGGCACTGCTGATGGGGGCAGCAAGCGTTAATATTCCAGCTATCCTGACGGTGACCGGCCCCATGTCCACGGGCTCGCATCGCGGGGAGCGGCTCGGCGCCTGCACCGATTGCCGGCGCCTCTGGGGCAAGCACCGGGCCGGCGAGATCGACGCCGCCGAGATCGAGGAGATCAACGGCAAGCTCGCTCCTACTGCGGGCACCTGTATGGTGATGGGCACGGCAAGCACCATGGCGCTCGTTTCTGAGGCGCTGGGTGTCATGCTTCCCGGCGGCGCCGCAATCCCCGCCGTTCATGCCGACCGCCTCCGCCATGCCGAGGCGACGGGCGTGGAAGCGGTGGCTCTTGCCAAATCAGGGCGCGTTTTGGCGGATATTCTTACGCCGGCCGCGTTCGGCAACGCGCTGAGGGTGCTGCACGCGATCGGCGGATCCACCAACGGGCTTGTCCACCTCGCTGCCGTAGCAGGCCGGCTGGGCATCCGCATCGATTATGACGCGTTCGATCGCATCGGGCAGGAAACGCCAGTGCTGGTGGACCTCAAACCATCCGGCCAGCACTATATGGAAGACCTGCACAAGGCGGGCGGGCTCATGCCGATCCTGCGCGAGATCCGCCACCTCCTCGACGAGGACTGCATCACCATCACCGGAAAGCGGCTCGGAGAGATCATCGACGCCGCCGATATATGGGAGCAGGACGTCGTCCGGCCCTTCTCGAACCCGATTTATCCTCGCGGCGGCATGCGTGTGCTGCGCGGCAATCTGGCGCCCGACGGCGCTATCATCAAACAGTCCGCCGCCTCTCCGGCCCTCATGAAGCACACAGGCCGGGCTGTGGTTTTCACCTCGCTCGCCGACATGGACCGCCGCATCGATTCCGAGGAACTCGACGTAAAGGCGGACGACATACTGGTCCTGCAGAATGCCGGGCCCAAGGGCGGCCCAGGCATGCCAGAAGCTGGATACATCCCGATCCCGGCGAAGCTTGCCCGCCAGGGCGTGAGCGACATGGTGCGCATTTCCGACGCCCGCATGAGCGGCACCGCCTACGGCACGATCGTGCTGCACGCCAGTCCGGAGGCAGCCATCGGCGGCCCGATCGGGCTTGTGCGCGATGGTGACATCATCTCGCTCGATGTAGAAAACGGCACCCTGACGCTGGATGTCGAGGACGCCGAGCTTGAGCGGCGCCGCGCGGCTTGGTCGCCGCCGGCGCATGAAGGAGCCGAACGAGGCTACCTGAAGCTCTATCTCGAACGCGTGGAGCAGGCGGATCGAGGGTGCGACTTTGATTTCCTGGTCGCGCCCGAAACGAGCGGCGTCACACCGCAAAAATGAGAACGGGGCCTTTCGGCCCCGTATCCTTTTTCAACTCTGCTTTCAGCTTCAGACCGGATCGATCGGAGGTTTACCCGCAGCCACCGCGGCGATGTTGTCGAGCACACGGAATCCCATCGCGGTCCGCGTCTCCACGGTGGCGCTGCCCATATGTGGCGCAAGAAAAACCTTTGGATGAGCGGCGATGCGCGGATCCACCGTCGGCTCCTTGGCGAAAACGTCGAGGCCAGCAGCGAAAAGCTGCCCGGAATCGAGCGCCTCGAGCAGTGCCTCCTCATCGACAAGGCTCCCGCGCGCGGTGTTCACGAAGACGGCCGCCTTCGGGAGCAGGGAAAAGGTCTCGCGATTCATCAAGCCTGCGGTGCCCACACCGCCCGGCGCATGGAGCGTAAGGACATCGCAGCGCGGCAGCATCTCTTTCAGATCGGCATAATATTCCGCGCCCTCCTCCAGATCCGCATCAAGGCGCGTGCGGTTGTGGTAGACAACCTTCATATCGAATCCGCGGGCCCGCCGTGCCACCGCACGGCCAATACGGCCCATGCCGACGATGCCCAGGGTTTTACCGCTCACATCGAGACCCAGCATCTCGTGCATGCCGAAGAAGCGGCCCCAGCCTTTGCGCATGATCTGATCATACTCGGCGGCGCGGCGGCACGCGCCGAGAATCAGCAGGAATGCCATGTCCGCCGTTGCATTGTTGAGCACATCCGGCGTGTTGGTGATGATCAGCCCGCGCGCCTTGGCAGCCTCGACATCGATGTGATCGTAGCCGACGCTGCAGGTTCCCGCGATTTTCACGTGAGCCGGGATGCGGGCGATCGTCGCCGCATCGAGCTTCGTGCCGGAGGTAAAGAAGAGCCCCTCTGCCTTGTGTTCTTCTAGGGCATTCAGCGTCGATTCAAGGTCAAGACCTCCCGGCGGCGGGAGGACGGCGTCGAACTCATTGCGCGCACGCTCCATCACGGCATCGGTCATTGGGCGGGTGAGGACAATGCGAGGCTTCATGAGAACTCCTTCAGGATACATGCCGAAAAAACAACGGCGGCCGAGCGCCACCGAAGAAGGCATATGCTTATCATATAAGCTTATAAAAACAACAGTGGACGTAGAATTCCGGTGTACGAGGGCAAAGCAAAACAAGCTGGAAAAAAGCCATTATGTCCCCTGGCGCCGCATCAGAGAAACCCGGTTTGGCTCAACACCAGACGGCATTCGCTGTCCCTCCCCACCTCGACGCGGCTTCAAAGGAGCTAGCTCAAAGATCTTCTTCATCTGGAGAGGCAACAGCATTGGCATTGAGTCGGCTTCATCCCCGATCCGAAGGTCGCCTCTGGGGAATGAATCCAGATCTACGCCGCCCGGCCCTGCACGAGCCGGGCATAAAAGCCCAGCCTATACGAGACGTCCGCCTGACCGCCGATGTCCTACGTCAGACCGAAAAGATAGAACGCACTGAACGGTGCGGAACGATCGAGAACAAGATCTCCACCATTCATGCAGCGTGCTTTCCGGACGGTACAGTCTCAAGCGGCTACAAAACGGGGCATCATCGCGCTGAATAGCGTTTCGCGCCGCCGGCTGGACAGTTCGCTCGGCCGCTATCTCGTGCTGGCGGCTGCAACCGCGGGCCTACTCGGATGTCTTCCAGGCTTGCAGCCATCACCTCGCTGAGGCAGCGAAGGAAAGTTGCACCTTGACCGCCTTGGAACGGTCGCCCGCGAGCGCAAAAGCGGTGGTCACGTCATCCAGATCCGATGTGGCCGAGATGATAGGCCGCACATCGATGCGTCGGGCATCGATCAGCCCGACTGCCTGCGTATATTCGCTCGTGAAGCGGTGGGTACCCACGAAGGCAATCTCCTTGCCGACGATCATGTTGAGCGGAACCGGCACGTCGCCAGCCACGCCCACGGCAACCAGCGCGCCCTGCGGGCGCGTCGCCGCCACGGCAGACTTGATTGCCGGCGCGGCCGCCGAGCACTCGAAGGCAATGTCGAATGTGCCCTTGTCCGCCGCATAAGCCTCAAGCCTCTCCCCTTCCGACAGCACGTTGACAGTCTCGTCCGCTCCCATCTGCCGGGCAATGTCGAGCGGTCTGTCCTGAAGGTCGGTGACAACGATGTGCCCCGCTCCAGCGTGCCGGAGCGCAGCTACAATGAGCGCGCCGATCGGCCCGGCGCCCGTGACCAGCACCGATTTGCCCGCGAGATTGCCGGCCATTGCGCCGGCGCGGTTCAGTGCATGAAGGCAGACGGCCAGCGGCTCCGCGCAGGCTGCCTCGGCCAGGCTCACCTCCTCATTGGTAACCGGCACGCACTGATAGGCGTCGACCACCATGAGGTCGCGAAAGCCTCCTTGCTCGTGCGGAAAGCGCAATGCGGAGCCGAAGAAGCGCATCGTCAGGCAATGCTGCTGCAAGCCTTCCAAGCAGTAGCGGCAGCGATGGCAGGGCCGGCTCGGATTGACGGCCACGCGGTCGCCGGGCGAAAGGGTATCCACGCCTTCACCTACCGCCTTCACCGTACCCGCCACCTCGTGTCCGAGGATGATCGGCTCCCTCACCCGGATGGGACCAAAGCCTCCGTCCTGGTAGTAATGGAGATCCGAGCCGCAAATGCCGCCCGCGCCCATCGCCACCAGCACCTCGCCCGGTCCGGGCTCGGCCACCTCCATCTCCTCGATGCGGATGTCCCCCTTGCCGTAGAGCCTGCAGACGCGCGTTTTCATGGTGGTTTCCTAATTGCCCATCAGCGTATTCGGCAGCCATGTGGCGAAAGGCGGGTAATAAGACACCAGCAGCAGAACGATGATGTTGGAGATCAGGAACGGGACGATCGCCTTGATCACCGGCAATAACGGTATGCGTGCGATGTTGCAGGCGACGAAAAGGCAGACGCCGATAGGCGGGGTCGTCAGGCCGATCATTAGGTTCAGAACCGCGAACGTCGCAAAGTGCAACGGGTCGATGCCAACGCTCGTGGCGAGCGCGAGCAGCGGAACGAACAGAATGATCAGGGCCGCAATCGTCTCCATGAACATGCCGATGATGAGGAGCAGGCAGTTGATGAGCAGGATGACCAGGAGCTTGTTGTCGGTGATCGAGAGCACGCTGCTCACGATCATCTGCGGAATGCGTTCGGAGGCGAGGATCGAGCCGAACACATTCGCAAAGCCCACAAGCGCCAAGATGCCTGCCGATGAGATCGCGCTGTCGACGAGGATTTTCGGCACCCGGCTCATCGGCAGTTCGCGATAAATGAATGCGCCGACGACAAACGCGTAGATGCTGGCCACGATTGCCGTCTCGGTCGGCGTCGCGATACCGGACATGAGCCCGCCGATGACGAGGGCGATCATGGCGAGCGCCCAGAAAGCCGAAAAGAATGCGGCAAAGAGCTCGCGAAAGCCTTTCCATGGCTGGCGCGGGTAATTGCGGCGAACTGCGAGGACGTAGCAGGTGATCCCCATGGCAACGCCCATCAGGATGCCCGGGACCGCACCGGCAAGAAACAACTTGCCTACCGATATGCCGGAAAGCGCACCAACGATGATCATGGGAACGCTGGGCGGAATCATCGGTCCGACCGTCGAGGAGGCCGCGGTAATCGCAGCCGAGAAATCGGCCGGATAGCCCGACTTCTTCATGCCGGGGATCATCACGCCGCCGGTGGCTGCAACGTCGGCGACAGCGGTTCCCGAAATACCGCCGAACATCATTGAATCGGCCACGTTCGCCATTGCGAGGCCCCCGCGCATCCAGCCCACAAGGGCATTGGCAAGGCGGATGATGCGTTCGGTGACGCCACCGTAATTCATCAGGTTGCCGGCGAGAATGAAACCGGGAATGCACAGAAGGACGAAGACGTCCATGCCGGCATACATGCGCTGCGGAATAATGACGACCGGAAGGCCTGCCGCAAGGATATAGGCCAGCGAAGCGAGGCCAAGACAGACCGCGACCGGCACGCCGATGGCGAGCGTTCCGAAGAACGTGGCGAGAAGCAGGAAAAGTTCCATCGGGTTAGCTTTCCTCGGAGGGGCGAGGACGTCCGTCATCCGTGCCGGCAAGCATTCCGATCACCCGGAAAAGAGCGAACAGGAAGAGAAGGACCGAAAGGACGAGCACGCTGGCATGGATGTAATCCATCGACCATCGCAGGCTGGGGGCACGCTGGAAGGCACCGATCTGGGTGAACCTCCAGGCAGGGAAGATCATCACCGCGCCGATGACGGCGGTAAAGGCTGCCGCGAAGAGCCGCATCCACCAAGAGACACGTTCCGATACTGCCTCTTGGAGGAGATCGACGTTAACGAGCTCTCCGGTGAGCAGCGACAAACCCACACCGAAGGCCGTCATATAAAGCAGCAGGTAGCGGGACGCCTCCTCGGTCCAGACGGGAGAGTAAAGGCCGAAGCTCCGTGTGACGATCTGGATGGTCACGACCACGATGAGAACGAAGAACGCGATGCCCACCGCCGTCCGGCTTATGACAGTCAGCAGCCGGGTTAACAAAGCCAATGAAGGCATATCTTCCAACCTTTCCCGCTACGAAGACGACGCGGCCTAAGCCGCGCCGTAACACCCAGCCCTATCGAATCAGCGATTGAAAAGATCCTCGACGATCGGACGCAGTTCCTCGTCCACGCTATTGATGACGGGCTCGCGGGCAGCCTCGGCGAAAGCTTCCTGATCGACCTCAACGAAGGTCATGCCCTTGGCTTCGAGATCGGCGCGGATGGCATCTTCATCCTTCAGGAACTGCTCGCGCTCGAATTCCTGCGCGCGGCGGGCAGCCTCCATTACATGTCCCTGATCCTCTTCCGAGAGCCGGTCCCAGACCTGCTCGGCAATGGTCAGGTAAATCCACGAGCGCACATGCTCGGTCATGTTCACATGGCTCTGGACTTCGTTGAACGAGGCCGACTGGATCAGCGCCAGCGGGTTTTCCTGCCCCTCGATCGTGCCGTTCTGCAACGAGGTGAAGACCTCTGAGAAGGCCATCGGAGTCGGCTGCGCGCCGAGCGCGGTCCAGACGTCGACAAAGAGCGGAACATTGGGCACGCGCATGCGCATGCGGTTGAGCTCGGCGGGTGTGGTGATGGGGCGGTTGGCCGTCAGGTTGCGAGGCCCGCGCGCGAAATAGGCGATTGGGCGCACCTGCGCGCGTTCGATGATCTGCTCCTCGATCTGCTTGCCGAGCTCTCCGCTGGCCACCGCGTCCATATCCTCCAGTGAGGTATAGGCATATGGCAGCGCCAGAAGGGCGGCCATGGGCGCCCAGTTCTGCAGGCTTTCGCCGGTGATGGTCATTTCGACCGTGCCGAGCTGCATGCCGTTGATGAGGTCAATCTCGCGGCCGAGGGAATCGTTCGGATAGACCTCGACGGCAATGCGACCGTTTGTGAGCGCCGACAGTTCCTCGCCGAATTTCAGCGAAGCCTTGTGCCAGGAGTTCTGCTCATTCGCGAGATGACCGAGCTTCAGCGTCAGTTCCTGCGCGATCGCGCCCGTCGAAAGACTTGCCGCGAGCACGATCCCGGTCATCAGCGATTTAAATCTCGAAGTCATAAATGCCTCCCTGGCTTGATGATTGTTTGAGCCTGCGCCGCTATCGAGCGGCATTGAACAGCTCCGGATGCGTCTTGGCGACTTCCGGGAGCGATTTGAGGATTTCGCGCAAATGGGCGCGCATGGCGGCCTCGGCAGCCGCCACATCGCCTTCGACGATGGCCTTCACGATTGCTTCGTGCTGGCTGATGAGGAGGCGCACATGCAGCTTTTCGACGCTGAGATAGCGCACGCGGTCCATCTGCGCCTTTACTTCCTCGACCACGCGCCAGGCATAAGCTTTGCCGGCCATCTCCGCCAATGTTCGATGGAAGAGCTCATCGAGCTTGACGAAGCCCTCGCTGTCGTCCTCCGCAACGCGCTTCTGTCCTGCGATCTGGTCTGTCAGTTCGGCGGCTATGGCCCTGTCGGAGCGCTCCGCCACTATTTTTACGACATCGGCTTCGATCGCCTCGCGCACAAAACGGGCATCCATCACCGCATCGGCTGAAATCCGCGTGACCATAGTGCCGCGCTGCGGGCGGATCTCCACAAGCCCCGCCTCGGCAAGTTTGATGAAGGCTTCGCGCACTGGCTGGCGCGACACATCATAGGCGCGGGCAATCTCGGTCTCCGAGATGGTCTCGCCCGGCAATAGCTCCGTTCGCACGATGCGGTTGCGCAACAGCTGATAGAGCTGCGGCGCGATAGCGGCCCGAGCGTCGATGCGGTTGGAGCTGATTGCAGTATCGGCCACGGCGTTCCTCCTTCTTGAGATATCCACCATACTTCCATACTAGTCAACACCCGTGTATGATTCTCCGGAACGCGGGGCGACATCATCGCCTGACACGCGATCCCATTGAGAAAAGGCAGGAATGATGCGGCAGACTTGGCGCTGGTTTGGTCCTCACGATCTCACATCGGTCGACGATATGAAGCAGGCTGGAGTGGAGAGGGTGGTGAGCGCCCTGCATCACGTCCCCACCGGCGCCGTCTGGAACGATGCCGAGATCGCGAAGCGCCAGGAGGAAATCGGCCGTATGAAGGACGGCTCCTCGTCCGGGCTTAAATGGGAGGTGGTCGAAAGCCTGCCCGTTTCGGAGGACATCAAGAAGCAGAAGGGCGCCTGGCGTGAGCACATCGCCAACTACAAGCAAAGCCTGGGGAACCTTTCCGCGCGAGGGATCGAAACGATCTGTTACAATTTCATGCCGGTGCTCGACTGGACGCGCACCGACCTCGCCTGGCGCGTAGCCCATGGCGGCACCTGCATGCGCTTCGATCTGATCGATTTCGCCGCGTTCGACATTCATATCCTGCAGCGCAAGCAGGCTACTGCCGATTTCACGGAGGAGGTCGTGGAGGCTGCCGCGAGGCGCCACGCCAACATGGACGAAGAGCGAAAGAGACAACTCGCGGCCAATGTGACGGCAGGCCTGCCCGGCTCGACCGAGAGCATGTCCATAGACGATGTCCGCCGTCACCTGGCCGAATATGACGCGATCGATGCCGAGCGGCTGCGCGCCAATTTCATCGCCTTTCTGGAGGAAGTGACACCCCTCGCTGAAAAGCTGGGCATGCGGCTTTGCTGCCATCCGGACGATCCGCCCTTCCCGCTTCTCGGCCTGCCGCGGATCATGTCGACGGCGGATGACTATCGCCGCATACTGGACGCCGTCGAAAGCCCAGCAAGTGGCATGACGCTTTGCTCCGGCTCCCTCGGTGCCCGCCCTGACAACGACCTACCCGCGATCATGCGCGAATTCGCGCCGCGCGTGCATTTCCTGCACCTGCGCAACGTAACGATAGAGACCCCCGGCACCCCTGCCTCCTTTCATGAGGCAGAACATCTGGGCGGCGATACAGACATGGTCGCATTGATCGGCGAGATCGTGAAAGAGGAGGACCGCCGCAAAGCCGAAGGACGCGCCGACCACCAGATCCCCATGCGACCGGATCATGGCCAGGACATCATCGACGATCTGGGGCGCAAGGGCCAGCCTGGCTATCCCACGATCGGCCGTCTCAAGGGCCTTGCCGAACTGCGCGGCATCATGACTGCGCTGACGCATCCCTCGGTCAAGTTCGGAGCATAAGGAAGCGGCAGTCACGCTCCCTCCAGACGGATCGGAAAACCGGCTTACGATCAGGAGCGGACGCGGGCAGCGTCCGCCAGAGCGCTCTTTCCGCTACGACACCGCAGAAACCATGATCATCTCGACCTTGAGGTCGGGACTGGCGAGGCGACCCTCGAAACAGGCGCGGGAAGGCGGCTCGATATCCGCCACCCACTCGTCCCATACCGCGTTCATGGCCTGATAATCGGCCATATCGGCGAGGACGATCGCAACGAATGCAAGCCGATCCTTGCCGCTGCCGATTTGAGCAAGGCGCGCCTCTGCCTTGGCGAGCAATTGTCGAGTCTGCTCAGCCGTGCTCAACTTTCCGTCATAAGGCGCCTCGGGTGTGACGGCAAAATAGCCGGTGCCGTTCAAAACCGTTGCTAGGCTCATGCGCTGGCCGACGCCGAAGCGTGTGATGAGTTCCGCAGGCCCGGTAGCGTTTTCGTTCATGGGTTTCCTCCTGATCAGATGTTGGCCGGGCAAGCTCTCGCCTGCCTGCCGCTTGTCGGGTGATCCACGACTTCAGATGCCTAGCGAGGCACGACGAAGACGGCTTCAGGCTGCCAGCTTATGCAGCATTCCTCGCCTTCCTTGATGATGACCACGTCGGCGCCGAGCACTCGGACACGCATTTGAAGATCGCCGACCTTGCCGATGACGAGCGCGTTGTCTCCATAATTGACGATGGTCTCGACCTGCATGCGTACATTCTTGCGCCCCTCGATCGGGTTGCGCGAAAGACGGATATGCTCCGGGCGGATCAGCAGGGTCACGTCCTGTCCGTCGGTTACGGCGGATTCAGTCGGCGCGTAATCGCAGATGCCGAGCGCCGTGCTCTCCGCCTGGTTGGCCGCGGCGTCGCCAATCCTTGCGGGGACGAGATTGCTTTCGCCGATGAAGCCCGCCACGAAGCGGGTCTGCGGCTTGTGATAAATCTCGAGCGGGGTCGCCGCCTGCTGGATCTCGCCCTTCTCGAAAACCACGATCCGGTCGGACATGGACATGGCTTCCGATTGATCATGGGTGACGAAGATTGTGGTCACGCCGAGCGCGCGCTGGATACGCTTGATCTCGATCTGCATCTGCTCGCGCAGGTTCTTGTCGAGGGCGCCGAGCGGCTCGTCGAGGAGGAGCAGCGAGGGTTCGAAAACGAGTGCGCGGGCCAACGCCACACGTTGCTGCTGTCCTCCCGAAAGCTCCTTGGGATATCGCTTGCCGAAACCTCCAAGGCCGACCAGCGCCAACATCTCGTCGGCCTTCTTCAGGCCCTCGCCTCGGCGAACGCCACGCATCTGCAGCGGGAAATAGACATTCTCCACCGCCGTCTTATGGGGAAACAGCGCGTAGTTCTGGAAGACGATGCCGATATTGCGCTCGTGCGGCGCCAGTCCTGAAAGGGACTTGCCTTCCACCAGAACGTCGCCGGCCGTCGCCTTCTCGAACCCGGCAATGATCATCAGCGTCGTGGTCTTGCCGGATCCGCTCGGACCAAGAAAGGTGACGAACTCGCCCTTCTCGATCGTGAGATCCACTTTCTTGAGGGCGGTGAAATCCCCGTAGGTCTTCGTAATTCCGTTGAGCTGAAGATATTGATGCATCTTGGATCCTGGCGTTACTGGCCGGCGGGTGACGCGGAGCGCGGGGCACTCTCCGCAAGGCGGCTGCGAAGGCCGCGCCAGGCGAAGGGCGCGACCAGGGCCACGAGCACGGCAAGGAAGAGAAGGGTGGAGATCACGGCGATCACCGGATCAGCCTCCTGCCGGATGCTGTCGAACATCTTGCGCGGCAGCGTCTCGGCATTGCGGCCGGAGATGAAGATTGCCACCACCGTCTCGTCGAAGGACTGGATGAAGGCGAACAGTGCGCTGATCAGGAGGCCCGGCCGGAGAATGGGCAGCGTCACATGGATGAAGGTCTGCACCGGGCTGGCGCCGAGGCTCTGGGCCGCACGCTCCAGATTGCGGTCGAAGCCCTTCAGGTTGGCCGAGAGCACCAGGAAGGCGATCGGCACCGAAAGACAGGTATGCGCGAGCACGACGCCGAAATGAGTGTGCACCAGCCGCAGGTCGCCCAGGAAGGAATAGTACCCCACGGCCATGACGATATGCGGTACCGCCAGCGGCATCAGCATCATAAGATCGGCAAAGCTCTTTCCGGCGAAACGATGGCGCACCAGGGCAAAGGTGGCGGGCACCACGAGCGCCATCGTGAGCACAGTCGTGGCGGTGGCGATCAGGATGCTGTTCCAGGTCGGCAGCAGCCAGTTCATGTCGGAGAAATAAGCCCGGTAATAGCCGAGCCAGTAGCCTGGCGGCGGGAACTGGAGTGAACGGGCATCGGAGAAGGACATCGGCACGACGATGACAAGCGGCGCGGCGATGAAGACGATGACGAGAATGCCGATGAGGCGCATGAAGCGGTCCATGTCAGCCCCACAATTTGTCGAGGCCGAAACGGCGGTGATAGATCGCGAGGATCGCAAGCGTGATTGCGAGCAGAACCATCGCCATGGCGGAACCCATGCCGAAGGCCAGAAATTCCTCGATCTGATGCCCGATGAGACCGGCGATCATCTGCTCGCGCGGGCTGCCGAGCAGCACCGGCGTCACATAGAAGCCGAGGCAGATGACGAAGACTAGCACGCAGCCATTGGCGATGCCGGGGGCGGTCAGCGGAAGATAGACATGACGGAAGAGGGAGAAGCCGCGCGCGCCGAGACTTTCGGCCGAGCGGATAAGCACCGGGTCGATCTTCCGCATCACGGAATAGATGTTCATGATCATGTAGGGTGCCAGGATGTGCACCATCGCGAGCGTGGAGGAGAAACGCGTAAAGAGAAGCTGCGGCGGGGTTTCAAAGCCGACTGCTCTCAGGAAGGCGACGATCGGCCCGTTATTGCCCAGGAGCACCATCCACGCGTAGGTCCGCACAAGGAAACTGGTCCAGAAGCTCATGGTGACGAGCAGCAGGATGAGCATCGCCGTGCGCGGCTTGGAGGCGTTCATCAGATAGGCGAGCGGGTAGCCGACGCAGAGACAGGCGAGCGTCACCAGGGCGGCTGTCATGAAGGTGTTGAGAAAGACCTTCTGATACAGCGCGCCGGTGAGGACCTTCTGGTAATTCGCGATGGAGAGGCGCGGCTCCGTAAAGCTCATGATCGCGACGTCGATGAGCGGCACCAGGAAGAAGATCGCCAGATAGATGGCAAGCGGTGCAAGCAGCAGCCACGGCCAGAGATTTGGCTTTTCAGAAAGTCTGGAAATCGTGGCTCCCATGCCGCTCCCCTTTTTGTTGCTCGGGTGAAAAGACACCCGCTCGCTCGGGCGTGACGGAGCGGGCTCAAGAAGGGTCGGCCAGGAGCGGCATCACCCTTCCCGAGGTCCCGCAATCATCGCATCAGCTTGCGATCCATTCCTCGAAGCGCTGCGCCACTTCCTCGATATCCGCGCCGAAATTCTCGATATCCTGCTCGAAGGTGAGCGGATAATTCTCCGGCGAGGTGGGCATACGCTTGGCGTCTTCGGCGGAGATGAACTCGTTCGCCGCCGGGTTCAGCGGGCCATAGTCCGCCTGCGTCACGAAGCCTGCCAGCGGCTTGGCGCTGGTAGCGAATTCGATGAACTTCTTCGCGTTTTCCGCGTTCGGCGTGTCCTTGGCCACCACCCAATAGGCGCGGTCGATCTGGCCCTGGTTCCAGGTCATGCCGACCGGCGCGCCAGCATCCAGCGCTTCGAAGTAGCGGCCGTGCCAGATGCCGATCAGGTCGACCTCGCCGTCGCGCAGGATCTGCGTCGACTGGGCTCCGGCGGTCCACCAGACGAGGATGTGATCCTTGATCTTGTCGAGCGAAGCGAAAGCCCGGTCGATATCGAGCGGGTAAAGGTCTTCCACGGCAACGCCGTCGGCCAGGAGCGCGAGCGGCAGGACGCGGGCGGGATAGCGCTGGAGGCAGCGCGAGCCAGGGAAGCGCTCCACGTCCCAAAACTCGGCCCAGTTCTGCGGACCGCCATTCGGGAACTTGTCGGTGCGGTAGGCAATGACGGTCGCAAAGGCATGCGAGGCCACGCCGTTGTGGAACAGGCCGCCCTCATACGGCGCCTCGGCGATGTCTTCGATGATACCGGCCTGGTCGGCCCGGATCAGCTCGCCGCCGCCGAGCGTGGTGATGTCGAATTCATAGGTGCCGGTCTGCACCTGTTGAGCAAGCTTGGCGAAGGAAACGGGCGAAACCGTGCGGATCTGAATGCCCGTCTCTGCGGTGAAGGGATCGAACAGATGAGCCTTCGCCGCTTCCTCCCAGGGGCCGCCCCAGGTATTGATGTAAAGCACGTTTTCCTGCGCACGCGTGATATAGGGCATTGCGAGCGTCGTCGTCAGCGCGGCGCCGGAAGCCTTGAGAAACGTCCGACGGTTCGGCGCGAGCAGGGTCGAGAACCCTTTGCCGGTTGCGGTCATATCAATTCTCCTCTCTCGTGTTCCTGAAGGTCGCCTCGTAGAGGCGCAGCCAATTCCCGTGGGTTATTTTTGCGACCTCTTCTTCCGAGAAGCCCACGGTGCGGAGGCCGTTTGGGATCACCTGCACATCTTCGACGGTCTGGAACCAATCCGGCGGGGGCGCCTTGCCGGGTCGGGCCGCAGAACCCGCGCCATAGTCCACGCCGCGCGTCCAGCGGCCCTGGCGCATCCAGGCGTAATCGGGGGCGGTGAAGTTGTGGCTGCGGTCGGTGCCGATGGCGACGGAATCGATGCCGGCGATCTCCACAGTGCGCGCGACCATGCCGCACCAGGCCTCGATCGACTTGCAGTATTCATCGCCGGTGATGTTCCGGTAGGCGGCGCAACCGATGACACCGCCGGTTTCCTTAAGGGCTCTCAGCACGTCGTCGGACTTGTTGCGCTTGTGGTCAAACAGGGAGCGCGCATTGGCGTGTGTGACGGCGATGGGCTTTTCGGAGACCTCGATCGCATCGAGGGTTGTGCGATCGCCGACATGGCTGCAATCCACCAGGATGCCCGCCCTGTTCATCTCGCGCACCACTTCCTTGCCGAATCGGGCAAGGCCGGAGTCCTCGGCCTCGTAGCAGCTTCCCCCGAGCTCGTTCTGGTTGTTGTAGGTCAGCTGGACGACGCGAACGCCCAGCTCCGCGAAAAGCTCCACAAAGCGGATGCGGCCTTCGAAAAGATTGGCGTTCTGGAAACCGAGGATGACGGCTACCTTGCCTGCGGCACCTATACGCTGCACGGCGGCGGCGGTGGTGGCAATCTCCGCCACATCTGCATTCTCCCGAACGAGATCACGCCATTTACCGAGGGAATCCAGCGATTCCACCGCGCCTTCCCAGAAGCCGCAGGTGACCACCACGCCACCCACGCCCGCTGTCTTGAGCGAGGTGAAGGCCTGCCGGTCGAAGTGGCCGCATTGCAGCCCGTCGATGATCATGATTGAGCCCCTTCCGTCTCGTAGCCGCCGATCTTGGGCGAGGTGAGGAAACTGATGTCTGTCTCGTCGTCATTGTCCTTGCGGCCAATGACGGTGCCGTCGTCGTTGACGATCAGGGGTCCCGCATGGCGGCGCGAGACGACGCTGTCAGGCGTGAGTGCCTTCTGCGCCAGGTGGTAGATGCGCCACCAAAGCCCTGCCTCGATCTGCGTACCTTGCTGGAGCAATTCCCACAGCAGCGGCTCGTCATGGCCAAAATCGCCGCCAAGCGGTGCTGCTGAAGCGGACAGGAGAGGTTCGTCGCCGCCGGTGAATATGACGGCGATACCGCTGCGGGCAGCCAGGGGCGCAGCAAGCTGAAGCTCGGCGGGGTCGATCGCATTCACGACCGACAGGCGCGCTGCGCCGAAATGATGCACGAGCTCACCCAGAAGATCGATGACGCCGGGGATGACGAACCAGGCATGCTGGCCGCCGGCATCAAGCCGCAACGCCGCGCCATCCTGCGACAGGATCGAAATCCGCGCCGGATCTGCGTTTTTCAGCTGCTCGAAACGCTCCTCCAGGAGTGCAAAGCCCCCCAAGCCAAGCTTTTGCGAGTACATCACCACGTCTTGCGCAGCGAGAAAGAAGCCTTTGGGAAGACCGGTGAGGGAAAAGATGCGCTCGGTCATCATCCGCATCTCGCGCGGCATTATGCGCAGCATCTCTGTGGTCTGCGAATTCTGCATCAGTGAGGCTCCGCCGGATAGGCCCAGAACTCCGCACGGCCGGCACGAATTTCGGCCGGTGTCGGTGCGCCGTGATAAAGCACGCCGCGCAAATTGCGGCGCAGGAAGTCGCGCGTCTTATCGATGCCATGGATGCCGACATTCATCAGCCGCACGAGATCGATCGGGATGAAATCCTCCGCGTTAATGTTCGCCATCGGTGTGTGGTAGGGCAGATCCCGCAGCGTCTGTATGCGCGCCACGAGATGACGGTGGCCGGGGTGCTTCATGAGGAAGCGCGCCACCGAAAGGTCCGGAGCCTCCCGGCTCAGATCGGCCATGAGCGACTGCACGCCGCCGCAGATATCGAGGCCGAGATCGAGAGCCTCCGGCACCTCCTCGCGAGCGCCACGGCGCGGCTCTTCGGCCGTTTCGGACTTGTACCAGACATATTTGTAGGCATCGGGCGTCGACATATCGATGTCCAGCGCCCACTGATACTGCTGCCGGATCAGATCGCTGAGGCTTTCTACCGTCTCGGCAGGAGACACATTCACCTCGTCCGGACCGCCGATCGAAGGCAGCAGCGCATCTGCTTCCTCCGGCACGAGCTCGATAAGCAGAGACAGATATGTCTCGAAGGATTCGGGCTTGAGTTCCGCCTCGAAGCGCTGCGCGAGCACGTCCAGCGGATAGGTCCGGTGCGCACCGCCGACCATGCCGGTTTCACGCAGCTCCTTGAGGGCTACTGTCACCTTCTCCAGATCCTCGGCCACTTCGGCACTGGAGGCGAAGGCTTCGTACATCATCCGGTCCTCGCGGCGGAATGTGATCGCGCGGCGGACCAGCCCCAGGAGCTCATCGATCCGCTTGTCGCCCTTTGCCAGCCTGAGCCCACGCGCGATCGCGATCGCCTGCTCGCGCGCTGCGATGAAGCTGCTGATCAGTTGCGGGTGCTTGTGTATGAAGAAGATGAGGCCGAGGGCAGAGCCGTTGCCAACACCGAGGTAGCGCCGGATCGCCGGATCGAGCCCAACGGCCTTTGGCGATGCAAGCCGGGCGAGATGCTCCACCAGGTCGCAGGAATATTCCCGCATCAGATAGGCGGTGAGGAGCTGCGCTTCGAGCGGGCGCCCAAGCGCGTGATCGCGACCGAGCGACGGAAAGGGGCGCGTGCCGAACGTGCCGTTGCCGTCGAGCCCGGTATTACGCATCAGATAGCAGACCTGCGACAGGTCATCGATCGAGGGCTGCCTGCCTTCGGCAAGCGCGGCGAGCGTTTGGTCGAAGACCCGCATGGAACGGTTGGAGCGGCACCACACCAGGGCGTTTGGCGTTGCACGGCCGCGATAGAGCTTCGGCAATTCTTCGCGAGCCGATCGGATGTCGGCCTCGGTTGCAGGACCCTCGTTCAGCGTGCCCATCATGTCCCAGGCCTGGCCGATGATCCGGCCGGTGCGGGCCTTGCGGCTCGGAGGCCGGGAGAAGGCGATGAAACTGAATTCCTGCCGTGGCGCCTTGATGGAATAGACGGCCGTGCCGGTGGAGGTCTCATCCACGTCGAAGCGCTCGACGGAGATTTCCCAGCGCTCGCGAATGAGCTTGTTCATGAGCGCCCGGGTGATGCTCACCCGGCTGGGCTGGAAGGCGGCGAGCTTTTCCGGCCGCATCAGCTCCTGGCCGGATCTCGGACGCGGGGCTTCTTCCATCAATGTCTCGCGCACTACGGACATGCGGGTTATCGCGCTCCTTGCTGCATTTTCGTGATCTTCTCCGCTGCCCGCAAAAGCGGCTCGCGGATTGCTTCAAGTTTGAAGCGGGTTTCCGGCATCACCAGCGACAGCGTCGCGGTGCATCTGCCCTGTATGTCGAAGACGGGGGCGGCGATGCCGCGCACGCCTGTATGAGTGTACCCGCTCGAAAGCGCGTAGCCGTCGGCGCGTGCCGCAGCCAGCACCTCTTCGGAGGCGAGCGGCCTTCCGCTTTCCTGCAGCCGCCGCAAGGTGCCCTCGTCGGCAAAGGCGGTGAGGATGCGGCCCGATGCCGACCCTTCGAGAGACATGGTCGTGCCGACCTTCTGCTCGGCGCGCAGCAGGCTGTCCGATTCCACGCGGGAGACGATGCAGGGAACGCCCCGGTCAAGCACCGCAAGCGATGCCGTTTCCTTTACTTCATGCACGAGCGCTTCGAGGATCGGCTGTACGCGCGAGCCGAGATCCGCCTGCTCGAGAGCCGCGGCAGCCAACCGGCAAACATGCATGGAGAGGCGATAGCGCCCCTCCTCGTCCTGCTCGATCCAGCCCGCTTCCACGAGCGTCAGGAGACGCTGATAGGCCGTGGGTCGCGAGAGGCCCATCGCCCGCGCGATCTCCGGAAGCCGCATGCCGCGAGCGCTGCCGGCAAACACGTCCAGCACGGCCAACGTCTTCAACGCCGTCGAGAGCGGCCGGACGCCACCTTCGGGCTGTATTCTATCTGAATATACCGTATCCATTTCAGATATATAATTCCTGATTTTCTGCGCGAGTCAATGGCGGGTGCTCAAAATCTTCTACAGCCCTGGCAAGAGGTCCCACATCCGGCGGAATATCGGGGGAAGATTGGCCGGCGAAGACGGTGGATAGCCGTCTTCGAAAGGAGTTCGGAGGCTGCCGGGAGGCTGTACCATGCGCGGGAACATGCTATCTCTCAGTCCTGTGGCCAAAAAAATATCCAGTGATCGAGCATGTCCAAAGCAGAGCAACAAGCGGAGCCGGATGAGCTGGAGGCACATTTCGACATCGGCGCCCGCATGAGAGCGATGCGCGCGGCAGCCGGGCTGTCCCAGCGGCAGCTTGCGATGCGTGCCGGCGTTCCGCACGCACAGATCTCAAATGTGGAAAAGAACAAGATCAGCCCATCCATCGCCACGTTGCGCAAGATCCTGAGCGGGCTTGGCGTCAGTATGGCGGATTTCTTCGAGCCCGAGCGCCAGTTCCCGACCGGGCCGTTCTTCGGCGTGGAAGAGCTGGTCGACCTGACGTCGAAGGCCGCCATGAGCGCCATCGGCGAGGGCGGCGGGCGCATGGTGTTTCGCCAGATCGGCAATGCGCGGGAATATAACCTGCAGATTCTGCATGAAGTGTATGAACCGGGTGCCGACACCGGCGCCTCCTTCCTGCAGCATTCCTCCAGCGAAGGAGGCTATGTGGTCGAAGGCGAGCTGGAGCTGACGGTGGGAGAGGAAGTGCGGATCCTGAAAGCGGGAGAGGCATATCTTTTCGACAGCCGGATCCCGCATCGGTTCCGCAACATCTCGTCCGCCCGGACCGTCGTCATCTCGGCCTGCACACCGCCCTATCTGTAGTGGCCAATATCTCGACCATCTATTGCTCAAAATAATGAGCAGTGATAAAGCCGAGACCTGTTCAGATCAGGGGTGAGCAAATGCTTTCAACAGAATTGCAGGCACGCCAGAAGGCGGCCGTGGCGGCGGGGATAGGCACGCGGGGAATCTATGCCGAGCGTGCCGAGAATGCCGAGCTTTGGGATGTGAACGGCAAGCGCTATATCGACTTCGCGGCCGGCATCGCCGTCAACAATACAGGCCATCGTCACCCGAAGGTGATGGAAGCCGTACGACAGCAGGCCGAGCAGTTCACCCATACCTGTTTCCACGTCGCGCCCTATGAAAGCTATGTTCGCTTGGCCGAGCGGCTCAACGCGATCGTTCCGACAGGCGCGGAAAACCGCACGATGCTGGTGACGACCGGCGCGGAGGCGGTGGAGAATTCGGTGAAGATCGCGCGCGCCTACACGCAGAGGCCGGGCATCATTGCCTTTTCCGGCGCCTTCCATGGACGCACGATGCTCGGCATGGCCCTGACAGGCAAAGTAAACCCATACAAAAAGAATTTCGGACCGTTCCCGTCTGAAATCTTCCATGCCCCCTTCCCGAACCCCTTCCTCGGCATCTCTGTCGATGACGCCATAGCCGGGCTTGAGAGCCTGTTTGCATCCGATATCGACCCGCAGAGGATCGCCGCCTTCATCGTCGAGCCGGTACAGGGCGAAGGTGGCTTCAACGTCGCGCCGGCCGAGTTCCTCATACGCCTCAGGGAGATTGCGGACCAGCACGGCATCCTTCTGATCTGCGACGAGATCCAGTCTGGCATGGCGCGTACGGGAAAGATGTTCGGCATCGAGCACTCCGGCGTTCGCCCGGATCTCGTCACGATGGCCAAGGGCATCGCGGGCGGGTTCCCGCTTTCGGCCGTGACCGGCCGCGCCGAGGTGATGAATGCGGCGCACACGGGCGGCCTCGGCGGCACTTACGCCGGCAATCCGCTCGCAACGGCGGCCGCCAACGCCGTTCTGGATGTCATCGAGGAGGAGAATCTCTGCGCCCGGGCGGCCATGATCGGCGAGCGCGTCACATCGCGCCTTCGTGCGATTGCCCAACGCCAGGGAATGGAGCGTCTGGGCGATGTGCGCGGGCTTGGCGCGATGATCGCCTTTGAACTCGTCACGGATCGTGCATCCAAGAACGCGGCTCCGCAGCTCACGAACCGGATCGTGGCGGAAGCGGAGGAGCGCGGGCTGATCTTGCTTGCCTGCGGCACGCGGGCGAATGTAGTACGGCTGTTGCCGCCGCTCACCATCGAAGAGCAGACATTGGGTGAGGCACTCGATATCCTGGAAGCTTCGATCGAGGCGGCTTTCTCCGCCGTCGAGGTCTGAGCCCGGCAGGCATGAAACAGCAGCGCGTCGCGCGGTTCCTTGCCGGCACCGCCGACCAGCCTGAGCATCCGAAGGAAGAGGTAGATCATGGCGCAGAGCAACTATCCCGATACGAAGCTCTTCATCGATGGCGAATGGCGCAGCGGCGCGGAAGGCAAGTCCATCCCGGTGACGGATCCGGCCACCGGTGAAGTTATCGGCCACGTAGCGCATGCTACCAAACCCGATCTCGACGCCGCGCTTGCCGCAGTGGATCGCGGCTTCCGGATTTGGAGCGAAGTCTCGGCCTTCGAACGGTCTAAGCTTATGCGAAAGGCCGCCTCCCTCCTGCGCGAGCGAGTGGACGGTATTGCCGGGATTATGACACGCGAGCAGGGCAAGCCGCTTGCCGAAGCCAAGGTGGAGGTTATGGCCGCCGCCGACGTGATCGACTGGTTCGCCGAGGAAGCCCGGCGCACCTACGGCCAGATCATTCCTGCCCGGGCGCCCGGCGTCATGCAGATGACCGTGAAGCTGCCGGTCGGGCCGGTCGCAGCCTTCACGCCGTGGAATTTTCCGATCAACCAGATCGTGCGCAAGCTCTCGGCGGCTCTTGCCGCCGGCTGCTCGATCATCGTCAAGGCGCCCGAGGAAACGCCCGCCTCGCCGGCTGAACTCATCCGCGTCTTCGCCGACGCGGGCGTGCCTGCCGGCGTGGTCAATCTCGTCTACGGCGTCCCCGCAGAGATTTCCGAATACCTCATCCCGCACCCCGTCATCCGCAAAATCTCGTTTACGGGCTCGACGCCGGTCGGCAAGCATCTGGCCGCACTTGCCGGCGCGCATATGAAGCGGGCGACCATGGAACTCGGCGGCCATGCGCCGGCGATCATCTTCGAGGACGCCAATCTCGACAAGGCCGTCAAGGTGCTCGCCGCGTCGAAGTTCCGTAATGCCGGCCAGGTCTGTGTTTCCCCCACCCGCTTTTTAGTGCAGGAGGGCGTCTATGAACGGGTGGTGAGCGACTTTACCGCTGCTGCCAAGGCCATCAAGGTCGGCAACGGCCTGGAGGAAGGCACGCAAATGGGCCCGCTCGCCAATGAGCGGCGCATTCCGGCCCTGGAATCGCTCATTCAGGATGCCCTGGACCATGGCGCCGAACTCAAGACCGGCGGGCGGCGCATCGGCAACAAGGGCAACTTCTTCGAGCCGACGGTGCTCTCGAACGTGCCGAAGGACGCACGGATCATGAATGAGGAGCCGTTCGGCCCGGTCGCCGTCTTCAACCCCTTCTCAACGCTCGATGAAGTTGTGGAGGAGTCGAACCGTCTGCCCTTCGGTCTCGCATCCTACGCTTTTACCGGTTCCGCGGAGACGGCGCAGCAGCTGGGCCTCAGAATCGAGGCGGGCATGACGACGATCAATCACAATGGGCTCGCCCTTCCCGAAGTGCCCTTCGGCGGCATCAAGGATTCGGGCCATGGCACCGAGGGCGGGTCTGAGGCGATCGAAGCCTATCTCGTCACCAAGTTCGTTTCGCAGTCCGCCGCCTGAGGCGCCTGACCGAAGCCATCAAATCAGGGGAAATAGATGAACGGGGCTGACCGCCTGTGCGACGTGCTGCTCGCAAACGATGTCAATGTTTGCTTCGCCAATCCCGGCACGTCAGAGATGCATTTCGTGGCGGCGCTGGATCGAAAACCCGAAATGCGCTGCGTGCTCGGCCTTTTCGAAGGCGTCGTGACGGCGGCTGCAGACGGCTATGCGCGCATGGCGGACAAGCCCGCTGCCACCCTGCTTCACCTCGGGCCGGGACTGGCCAATGGGCTCGCCAATCTCCACAACGCCCGGCGTGCCCGCACGCCCATGGTGAACGTGGTGGGCGATCATGCGACCTATCATCTTGGTTATGATGCTCCGCTGACGAGCGATATCGAAAGCCTCGCGCGGCCGATGTCGCATTGGGTCGGTCGCGCGACGAGCGCTGCCAATATCCGCGCGAAGGCGGAAGAAGCCTATATCGCCGCTGCCACGAAACCTGGCATATCAACCCTGATCTTGCCTGCTGACGCCGCATGGGGGGAGGTCGAGGAAGAGCCCTTGCAGCGGGTTACATTGCCGAGCCGCCCAGAGGTCGCGCCTGAGGCATTGCGTGCTGCGGTGGCCGCCTTGCGTAGCGGCCGCAAAACCGCAATCTTCCTTGGCGGGCGTGCCACCCGCGCCGATACGCTGGAAATCGCCGGCAAGATTGCCGCCGGGACGGGAGCTGCCCTTTTCACCGAGCGTGCCCCCAGATGGCAGCGAGGCGCCGGACGCGTTTTCCCGAAGCCGGTGCCCTACAATATCGAACTTGCGGTTGCGGCACTAAAGGAATTCGAGACCGCCATCCTGATCGGTGGCCGGGCGCCCGTAAGCTTCTTCGCCTATCCGGGCAAGCCGGGCCGATTGCTGCCCGAGGGCTGCGAAGTGATCGAGCTTGCCGGCATAGAGCACGATCTTCAACACGTCTTGGACATGCTGGCGGACGAGTTGGGAACTCGGCACCTCGGGGCCGCGCAGACGGGCGCCTTCACGGCACGCGAGCTCGCAGCGCCGACAGGCGAGCTGACGCCGGCGGCGATTTCCGTCGCTGTGGCCCGCGCCCTTCCTGAAGGCGCTATTATCGCCGATGAATCCATCACTTCCGCCGGCAGGTTCCTGGAACTTGCGCCCCATATGGCACCACACGACCATCTCCCGCTCACCGGCGGCTCGATCGGCATCGGCATACCCTTGGCTGCCGGTGCAGCGGTGGCCTGTCCCGATCGCAAGGTCGTGGCGCTGCAGGCCGATGGAAGCGGCATGTACACCGTCCAGGGTCTCTGGACGCAGGCCCGCGAAAACCTCGACGTCCTCACGATCGTGTTTTCCAACCGCGGCTATTCGATTCTCAAGGGCGAGATGCGCAATGTGGGCGTCAACGATTTCGGCCACAACGCCCGGCGCATGCTCGAGATCGAGGATCCCACGCTCGATTGGTGCTCTCTCGCCAAGGGCATGGGTGTGGAAGCCGCCCGTGCAGAGACCGCCGAGGAATTCACAAAGCTTCTCGACGCCGGTCTTTCCCGGCGAGGTCCATATCTCATTGAGGCCTGCCTGGCCTGAGACTGTACCGGCGCGCGTCCCCGTGCGGCAGTGCGAGAGCTGCTGGGTTGCGGGCATTACGTTTTCCGCATCCTACAGAAGGTGCGCGGTCAATAGGTCCTGGCTGGGCGCAACGTCGCGGCTCTTCAATCCAGCCTTATTCCGCGGCGGGAAACCTTTCCGGGAATCGTATAACATTCCGCATCTTGCCAAAAACGCGTACAGAGCCGGGCAGACGCTGGCGGCTCAAGACGAATGGAGATCAAATGTCGATTCAGGAAAAGTTCGATAGACTTGGGACCGACAACGCTCCGGGTCAGGAAGTTCGCCAGCAGACATCGCAAATCGAAGGGCTGATGCGCGGTGATGTCCTGCCTGGGGTGCCTGTCGACTTCTCGCATGGCGACGTTGATGCTCATCAACCAACGCCGGGTTCGTTTGAGATCTTCTCAGCAGGCGTCGCAGCCGGCGGCCGGCAGGCTTATACTGAATATCGCGGCGACATAGGCATTCGCGAACTCCTCGCGCCCCGGCTCGCGGCTTTCACCGGCGCACCCGTCGACGCGCGTGACGGCATGATCATCACGCCGGGCACACAGGGGGCGCTCTTCCTCGCGGTCGCAGGCACGATGATGCGGGGAGACAAGGTCGCGATCATACAGCCGGATTACTTCGCCAACCGCAAGCTGGTCGAGTTCTTCGAAGGTGAGATGGTTCCGGTGCGGCTGGGCTATGCCGATGTCGAGGGGCGTGCGGGCATCGATCTCGAAGAGCTGGAATCTGCGTTCAAGGCGGGCGCAAAAGTCTTCCTGTTCTCCAACCCGAACAATCCGGCCGGTGTGGTCTATTCACAGCAGGAAATTGATGCGATCGCGAAGCTTGCCAGCCGCTACGGCGTCACGGTGATCGTCGACCAGCTTTATTCGCGGCTGCTCTATTCGGGTGTCACCTATACGCATTTGCGCGCACGGGATATTGACGCCGAAAACGTGGTCACCATTCTGGGGCCCTCCAAGACCGAGTCGCTCAGCGGTTACCGCGTCGGCGTTGCGTTCGGATCGAAAACCGTCATCAACCGCATGGAGAAGCTGCAGGCGATCGTATCGCTCCGCGCCGGCGGCTACAGCCAGGCCGTGCTGCGCACCTGGTTCGACGAGCCGGCCGGCTGGATGGAAGAGCGCATCAGGCAGCATCAGGCCATCCGCGACGACCTGCTTGCGTTTTTGCGCGCCACGCCCGGCATTGCAGCGCGCACGCCGGACGCCGGTAGCTATCTCTTCCCTCGCCTTCCCGAACTCGCCGTCTCCCATGCCGATTTCGTCCGCATCTTGCGGCTACAGGCAGGCGTTACGGTCACGCCGGGCACCGAGTTCAGCCCGCATACCGGCAACAGCGTCCGGCTGAACTTCTCCCAAGACCACGAAGGAGCCGTGGACGCCGTAAGGCGCCTCGTGACGCTCGTCGAGCGCTATCGCTCATGACGGACGAAGCGAGGCATCGGGGGCCGGTCCCGCAAGGACAATACGTCGCCGCGCGAAGGCATGGCGACCTGGTCTTCACAGCCGGCATGACCCCGCGAAGAGACGGGGTGCTGACGATGACCGGTCCCGTGCGGCTGGAAACACCGCTCGAAGCCTATCGCGATGCGGTCGTGCTTGCCTGCGGCAATGCACTGAACGCGGTGCGCGATGTCATGGCGAAAGGCGAGAACATCACGGCCATCCTCAGCCTGACCGTCTATTTCGCCGCTGAGAGCGGCTTCGCGGCTCATTCGGCCCTTGCGGATTTTGCCTCGCAATTTCTGTACGCGGAGCTCGGCCCGGCGGGGATCGGCGCACGCGTCGCGGTGGGTGTCGCAACCCTGCCGGGCAGCGCCCCCGTGGAAATTCAGCTGGTCGCGGCCATCGCCTGATTTGAGTGTCAGCGCCGCGCCCGCAAGGCAATTTCGGCGCGCATTGCGGCGTGATGCGATCTGCGGCACCCTTGAGAGTTTATGCGAAGCGCCGCGCGGCATCCACGGCAAGGCCGAGGCCGACTGAACCGAACTGGTCGGACTGGGCGATGCGTGCATCGGGAAAGCGAGAAGTCGCGGCCTTTCGCAGTTGCGGGACCTGTGCTCCGCCCCCGGTCAGAATGACGGTTTCTATGGCTTCCGCACCGACACCCGCACCAAGAAGCGCATCGTCGATCGCTACACCGATTTTCCTTACCAGGTCCGCGCTTGCCGTCTCGAACTCGTCGCGCGTCACGGGAATTTCCAGCGACAGGCCAGGTTCCTTCAGCCGTATGTGAGCGGCGCCGGCGTCGGTCAATTCGATCTTGGCCTTCTCGACCTGTGCAGCCAGCCTGTGGCCGGACCTATGCTCAAGAAGATGCTTGTAGCGCTCCAGCTTCTCCGGTTCCGCCGCCTCGCGCTGCAAGGCCTGTATGTCGCGCATCGTCTTGGGCGTGTAGAGTTGGTTGATCTTGTGCCATGTCGCCATGTCGTTGAAGTACCAGACGGGAAGCCGGCGCTTGCCATCCTTCGTGCTGCTGCCCAGTCCCATCTGCGGCATCACCTTGGCGATGTTCAGCTGCCGATCGAAATCCGTGCCGCCCACATGCACGCCCGACGTACTGAGAATGTCGTTTCGCCGATCGCTGGCGCGGCTTCTTGCTGGAGACAGGCGCAACACCGAGAAGTCCGACGTGCCGCCACCGATGTCAACCACCAGAGCCAGCGCTTCCGCGTTTAGCGTCCGCTCGAAATGGAGGGCTGCCGCGACTGGCTCGAACTGGAACTCGACATGCTTGAAGCCTTCCGCGCGCGCCGCTTCCTCAAGTTGGTCCTGCGCCGTCCTGTCCGCCTGCTCGTCGCCATCGATGAAGAACACCGGGCGGCCCAGGACGACATGCTCCGGCACGTCGCCATACTGCGCTTCCAGCCTGCTGCGCAGATGGCGCAGGAACCGGCCGATCAGCCCCTGAAAGGTCATGCGATCGCGACCGACCTGCGTCGTCTCCTTCATCAGGCTGGTGCCGAGGATGGATTTGAGAGCGCGCATGAACCGGCCCTCGACGCCCTCCATATACTGGTGAACGGCAGAACGGCCGAAATGGACATTGCCATCCTCCAGGCTGAAGAAGAGAGCCGATGGAATCGTCACCTCGCCGCCCTCGACCGGAATCAGGAAGGGATCGCTGCCCGGCTCACATAGGCCGACGGTGGAATTGGTGGTGCCGAAATCGACGCCACAGTGAATACGGGACATGGACAGGACTCGCGAGAAATCGTCCCGGTGCGCGTGGCACGCGGAACGGCTGATCAGAAGTTGCGCCCTTCTAGCCAATCCGGGAGGGAATGGAAACCTTCAGTGATTGATGCTCGGCCATCCCTTTTCGGGCTCAGCGGATCCCGCGTTTGAACGACTCCAACATGCCGCGTGCGGTCCGGGAGGACCTCAGGTCAACCCGCGATCAACGCCGCCAACGCGGCAACGATTGCATGCGGGTGGGCTGGCTTTTGCAGGATGACGCAGTCCCGCCAGGTTGCAAGCCGCGGGTCCGTGGAGACCTGTCCGGTATAGAAGCAGAACGGCGTGGCATTGGCCCTCAATCGCTCCGCTATCGGCGCCGCCGTCTCGCTGCCAAGACCGAAGTCCAGCACCGCCACGTCAAAGCCGCCGCGATCCACCAGCGGCAGTGCCTCCCCTACCGAGCGACAAAGGCCAACGACATCCGCGCCCGCTTCGAGAAGGATCGTCTCGAGCTCCATCAAAAGCAACGGCTCGTCCTCGACGACAAGGATGCGAGCACCCTTCAGCTCAAAGGTTCGGTTGTCCCCTATTGCTGCCTCCTCCGTCACCGGATAGCTGGTCCAGCGGCACTTCTATGGAACAAACAAAGCCGGTCGTACGAAACTCGCGCTTGATCGTCGCGTCGGGAATGCCGCGTTCGACAAGAGAGGTTCCGAAGCTTGTCTTCGCGGGGGGTATCACCTGCGGACCGTTCTGTTCCTCCCACAACATTCTGAAAGTGGGCTTGCTGTCATGATCCACCTTCCAGCTCACGCTCACACGCCCGCCTGATACGGAAAGAGAACCGTACTTGGCTGCGTTCGTGGCCAGTTCATGAAGCACCAGTCCAAACGGCGTCGCCAGATCGGCTTTCAGAGTGACAGGCGGTCCCTCAAGGCGCACGCGATTCACGTTGTCGGTGAGGTGAGCCGCAAGCTGGCTCTCCGCCAAAGCACGGAAATCCGCTCCTCGGCAAGAAGCTGGCGCGCTTTATCCGGATCGTAAGGCCATGGTGTCATGGTCTCGTCAAACCCGACCTGGCCCGGAATGAGCGCCTGCGTGGAAGCGGGCGAGGTCTGACCGCGATAGATCGTCTTCGTGATCAGCTCCTTGTTGATGGCGTAGTTCAGCGCCTGCCTCACACGCACGTCCTTCACATTATCCCGCAGCATATTGAAACGCAGGACATGGACGCGGCGCCCCGGAATGGCGCCTACTTTAAGGTCCTCGAGCGAGGACAGCTGCTCGACATCCAGCGGAGAAATACCGTTGGCGAAGTTCAGTTCGCCGCTGCGCAAGGAGGTCACTCGCGTCTGGTTGTTTCCGATCACGCGGTAGATCGCGTTTTCGAACGCAGGCTTCTCGCCGAAATAGTTCTCGTTGCGCTTGAGCGTGACATGTGACGCAAAGTCATAATCGACGACGGTGTAGGGGCCTGACGGATTGACCTCGACCTTAGGATTGTGCGTTTTGGCCCATTCCGGAGCGATGAAGGATATCGCGCTCAGGCGGCGCGGCAGTTCGAGCCAGGGCGTGGATGTCTTGATGATGACCGTCTCGGCATCCGGCGCCTCAACGCTGGTTATCAGGTTGAAGTCCGTTATCACGGTCGCCTGGGTCGCGGGATCCATGAGCCGCTTGAAATTCCACACCACGGCATGGGCGTCGAGCGGCTCCCCGTTGGCGAATTTTGCACCCGGTACCAGCTTGAACGTGAACTCCTTGCCGTCAACATCACTCCATTCCCGGGCGAGATTGCCCGTCAGATTGCCGTCCACGAAGGATGCCGTTGTCAGCGACGAATAGACCTGGCTCATGATGGACAGGTCCTGGACTGTGCGCGCGAATGCTGGATCGAAGGTCAGCAGCGGCAGCGATGCAACCGTTACGGTATCCTCGGCAGCAAGGGCCGGAGCCCCACCGCCTGGAATAGCCACTGCTATCAGGCCCGCAACCGCGGCGACCAGAAGCTTGTTTCGCATGATATTCCCCTCATTCTTGTTTTTTGGTGGAAGAGTTCCCTGCAGATCACCCGCGGCCGATTTCCTCCGGATAGGGTAGTCCGAGGTTGTCGCGCAGGGTTCCGGGTTCGTATTCCGTGCGGAAGCAGCCTCGCGCCTGCAAGGCAGGAACCAGCAGGTTGGTAATGCGTGCAACGCCACCTGGCTGATAGAGCGCGGACATGTTGAAGCCGTCTGCGCCGCCCAGATCGAAGCGCTCCTCCATCTCCGCCGCGATCTGCTCCGCAGCGCCCACGGGCGACCAATGTCCGCCCGCAGTGCAATTGTGCTCCACGAGCTGGCGGATGGTGAAACGACGCTCGACGCTCATATAGCGATAGAGCTCGTAGCGCGATTGCATCACCTGAATGGAGGATGTTTCCGGGAAAGCTTCGGCCGGGATTGCTTCATCGAGATCGTAGGCCGACAGATCGACGCCCGGCAACAGATCCTGGAGCTGCGCCACACCAACCTCGAAATTGATGAGATCGTTGAGCTGCCGGTGCATCGACAGCGCCTCGGCCTCGGTCTCACCGATTACAGGAGAGCACCCGGGCAGGACCTTGATATGATCCGGGTCCCGACCGGCCTTCGCCGTCCGTGCCTTCAGATCCGCGTAGTATTCCTGCGCCTCTTTCAGCGTTGGCGAAAGCGCGTAGACCATATCGGCATAGGCGGCCGCGAGATTTTTTCCGCTTTCCGAGGTACCGGCCTGGACGTAGACCGGCCGCCCCTGCGGGCTGCGCGGCAAGTTCAACGGACCGGTAATGCGGAATATCTCTCCTTCGTACTTCTCGATGTGGACATGCGATGGATCGCCGAAAATGCCACGCTCGCGATCCATGACGAGAGCCGCCTTGTCGACGCTGTTGAACAGCCTGCTGATGACTTCGACATATTCCGCGGCCCGTTTGTGACGCGCGCTATGATCAAGCATGGGCTTGTCGGAGTAATGATGCGCCCCGTCGTAGGAGGTGACGATGTTCCAGCCGGCCCGCCCCTTTGAAAGGTGGTCCAGCGAACTGAGCTGACGTGCGACGTTGAAAGGCTCGGTGAAGGTGGTTGAAAGAGTGCAGACAACACCGATGTTCTCGCTGATCGCGGCCAGCGCCGAGCCAAGCGTCACCGATTCAAGAAAGCGCAGAGGACGGACCGGGAAAAGCTTCTGGCTATGCAAGGGACTGTCGGCGAGGAAGATGAGGTGGATCTTCGCTTTCTCCGCCAGTCGTACCGCGTCCCGGTAAAGACTGAGGGAGTAAGCCTCCTCCACACGGCTATCGGGCTTGCGCCAGGAGGCTTGGTGCATCCCGACCCCGTTCAGCATCAGGCCCAGGATCATTTTGCGCTTGCGCTCTGCCATGGCAGCCTGCCCTTCCCATCTGAAAAGATATTTGTATGATAACTAGACATACGATATTCATTCATGTCAATAGTAATATATTGCAAAAGGTCCCGCAGCAGAGCGGCGCGGTTTTCAACGCGGCACCCGGAGTGCGGGGGAAGAGGGAAGAACAAGAATGAATCGGCCGTTCATCGGAGAGCTGCTCGACCCGCCACCCAGTCTCGCATCGATGGTTGCCAAGAGACTGCGCGAAGAAATCGAACAGCGACGGTTTCCCCTCGGCACGTCCTTTCCTACGGATGCAGAATTGGCGAAGGCGTTCGGCGTAAGCCGGACGGTGGTGAGGGAAGCCGTCTCGTCGTTGCGGGAGGCCGGGCTCATCTCGACCCAGCGGGGGCGAGGCTCGATCGTGATCGCCTATACTGCCTCGCCCGGCTTCAAGATCACATCCGAAGAGTTGGACTCGGCTGACCGGTTATTGCAGCTCTATCATTTTCGTTCCCTGATCGAGACCGAGGCCGCGGGGCTTGCCGCGCAAAAGCGTACGGACGAAGACATCCAGCGCATCTATGAGGCTTTGGAGCGCGGCAACCACCTGGACACTTTCGATTCCGCCATCGCAGCCGATATCGATTTCCACGTGGCGATCGCGCAGGCGACACAGAACGAGTATTTCCTCCGCCTGATGGCCACGATCCGCACGGCTACGACCGCCCGGGCACTCCTGCGCTATGACAGCGATAGGGATTCCTACGTCGATTTCTATCGCACGGTGGTGCAGAAGGAGCATCTCGGCATAGCAGATGCGATCCGTGGCGGCCTGCCGGCAAAGGCGCGCCAGCTTCTGAAAAAGCATCTCGGCGGTCGCCGCTACAACGCCCTCCTCAAGTCAGCAGCCACACAGGCCAGTGCCTGAGCTGTCCATTCTCCCAGCCGGAAGGAATGACGCGTGACCGATCAAGCCAGCCATCCGCAAATCGACATCGGCCGCTTCTGGAAAGCCATGGGCGCACGGGCGGTCGGAGCCGCCGTCGTTGCTGCTCGGGATGAAGCCGGGCCGGCTGGTTTCCTGGCCCTGTCGGCTACGCATTTGAGCGCCTCGCCGCCGATCCTGATGGTATCCATCGGGCTCCAGACCTCGGCACTGGCCACCATCCTCAACAGCCGCCACTTCTCCATCAATTACCTCGCGGACCACGATGCGGAACTGGCCGATATCTTCGGCGGCAAGAGCCCGCGCAAAGGCGCCGACCGTTTCGATGAAGAGCGATGGACCACCCTGTCCTCGGGTGCGCCGATCCTCAAAGGGGCGATCGGCTCTTTGGACTGCCACTTGGAAGAGACCATCGAGCGTCACGGCTCGGTGATCGCGTTGGGCCGCCTCGTCGGGTTTTCACTCGATGGCATCGCCGCCCGTCCCCTGGTGAGCTTCGCCGGTCGGATGGGCATCTGAACTCAGTCAGGACAAAGCCTTCATGAGTATCTCTGTTACTGTTTATAGGGGCGATCCGGCCGTGGATTCGCGCGGCTTCCGCCAGTGCCTCGGCCAGTTCAGCACCGGTGTTACGATCATAGCGACGGAACATGACGGGCGAAGAGCGGGGGTGACGGCAAATTCGTTTTCTTCGCTCTCGCTCGATCCCCCGCTGATACTCTGGTCCATAAGCCGCACCTCCCGCGCTTTCCCCATCTTCTCCGAGGCAACGCATTTCGCTGTCAGCATTCTCGCAGAAGACCAGATTCCTGTGTCCCAGCGCTTTGCAAGCAAGGAAGAGGACAAGTTCGCCTCGATAGACTGGTGTCCAGGCCAGAACGGAGCGCCGGTCATCAAGGGCTCCGCAGGACGCCTGGAATGCACGAGGCATTCCGTTCTCGACGGCGGGGATCATCTTCTTATCATCGGTCGGGTGACGCATTTCGAGCGTGAGGAGCGCAAAGGGCTCATCTTTTCTCAGGGACGTTACAGCATTGGCCTCGACCATCCGGTCCTGCGCTCGGAAACGAGCAGCGCCGGTGCGCCCCTGACCGCGGGCGAGGCCAGTCTTGGATCTCTGGTTTTCAAGGCACATCTGAAGTCGTCGCGCAGTTTCGATGCGGACCGGGCTGCGCTGGGTTTCTCGATTGGCCAGGCCAGGATCCTGTATGTCCTCTCCGAACATCCATCGCTTCCGTTCGAAGAACTGGTAAGCCTGTCGAACTTTCCCTCACAAACCATTGAGGATGGCCTTACCGACCTCACTGCGACAGGTGGCGTGAAACGCAATGCTGACGGGACCTTCTGCCTCACCGACAAGGGGAGAGAGTTGCGCGCTACCATTCGAGAGCGAAGCCTGTCCCGCGAAACCGAGATGCTGCGGCACATAGCGCCCGAAGAGCTGGCAACGGCAAAGCGGGTCTTGGAACGGTTCATCACTCAGGCGGATACCGCCCGCTGATCGTAAGCACCGATGGGATTCAAGGACGCGAATGAACAAGTTCGAGCGACTGTCAGCGGCCTTGGCCGGAGAGGAAGTGGACCACATTCCCTCCGGCTTCTGGCTGCACTTCGAAGAAGATCGATGGTTCGGGAAGTCGGCGATCGACGCTCACGTCGAGTTTTACGATCAGACCGACGTCGATATCCTGAAGATCATGAACGAGTACCGTTATCGGATGCCCGAGCCGGTTACCTCGTTCAGTGATTGGGCCAAGTGGAAACCGCTCGGCGTGCGGAACGGCTATTACCAGGGCCAGCTCGACCTCATCAAGGCGCTGAGCGACCGTCTCGGCACGACCGTTCCGTTGTTCGCGACCATTCATGGGGTCTATATCTGCGCATTCCATGGCAGCAGGCGTCCGGAGTGCACCTTCGACGATCCGCACCTGCTGACTGAGCATATTCGCGTCAACCCCAAGGCCGTCGCACCAGCGCTCGATGCCGTGACTGACACGTTGATCGAGCTGTCGCTTGCCTCCATCGAAGCCGGTGCAACGGGCATCTACTACAGCTCTATAGGCGGGGAAAAATTTCGCTTCGACGCCGAAACCTTCGAGACACACGTCAAACCGTTCGAGCTCCGCATTCTCAAGGCGATCAATCAGGCACGGGTTCCGGTCATATTGCACATCTGCAAATCCGACACGCGCCTTTCGAGCTACGTCGATTATCCCTGCGACGCCGTGAACTGGGCCGTGCACGAGAGCGACCACGGCCTCGCCGCCGGGCGAGCCCTGTTCGGAAAGCCGGTGCTCGGCGGCTTGGACGATCGCAGCGGAGCGCTGGTGGAGGGTGACGTTGAGGATATCGCCCAAGCAGTGAATAGGATCGTGACCGAGGCAGGGAGAACCGGCTTTATCCTCGGAGCCGATTGCACATTGCCCACCGACATCTCGATCGACCGCGTGCGAATGGCCATCAATTCGGTGCGTTCGCTGTAGGAGAAAGACGGCCAGATGGGAAAGCCGAAGATCGCCATCATTGTCACCGGCGGGACCATCGATACGCTGGGGGAAGGCCGGCTTGATCTGTTCGAATATGCGCGCCACCAGCGCTGGTTGACGCCAGAGGGATTGGTGGCTTCGATACCCGAGCTGGCGGAAATTGCTGATACCACCGTTGTGGAGATGCCGCGCTTTGGCGTCGCCTCCTTTTCCGTCAGCGACTGGCTCGCGCTGCACGACGCGATAACCGAAGCGGCGCGAGAAGGTGCTGACGGTGTCGTCGTCACCCAAGGGACGAATTACGTCGAGGAGAATGCCTATTTCCTCTCCTTGGCGCTCAAGCAGGATGTGCCTGTCGTACTTACGGCTGCAATGCGCCCCGCGTCCGGCATGGGCAGCGACGGCTTCATGAATCTTGTGGATGCGGTTCGTGTCGCAAGCAATCCGGCCAGCCAGGAGCACGGCGTGACCGTCGTCATCAACACCCAGATCCATGCCGCACGCGAGGTCGTAAAAGGCCATACGCATGCCCTCGAAGCATTCGAAAGTCCCCATACGGGACCGCTCGGAGAGGTGCTGCCCAATGGCAAGGTCATCTATTATCGCCGTGGTTTGAAGCGGCATTCCCACAAAACTCCGTTCCGGCTGGGTGAAATGAGCGCCGGCGATTGGCCTCGCGTTGATATCATCCTCTCCTATTACGGCGGCGACGGGAGCTTGGTGGACGCCGCGGTCCAGCTCGGCGCGCGCGGTCTTGTCAGCGCCTCCTTTGGCGCGGGCAGGCCGGGTCCCGGCTACAATGAAGCCTTCGACAAGGCGGCTCGCAATGGCATTCCGGTCGCGCTTGCGGCACGAGGACATGGCCGGGTGATCGCTTATCCAGGCTTGACCGAACGCGGCATGATAGCGGCGAACGAACTTACCCCTTGGAAGGCGAGGATATTGTTACAGCTGGCGATGACGCAAACCGCCGACATTGCCGCCATACAAGGCATGTTCGACAGTTTTTAAATCCGAGCGGGCGCGAAGGCCGCTCACATGCTAACGACGATCAAATCATAAGCTTTGAGACTCATCGGCCGGTGCCGGCGGGACTATCTGGCCGATCGGCGAATTGGCTAGCGACAAGCCAGGCGTGGAAGATCCGGCCGTCCGTTATGAAACGCGTTCCCACCGGCTCGCCCGCTTCGATATAACGTTCTTCCGCAATGCACCCGGCGTTGCGAAGCGCGGTAACGATATAATCTCGCTCGGAATCGGCGTGGCGATCCACTCGGTGCGAAATCTGCCACGTGACGGATTGCAGGCCAAAGCCGGTATCGGTGGTGCCAGCGCCGACCCAGATATCGGATCGCGATGGATCGATGCGCCATCTCCGCGTCCAGTATGAAAGATTGCCAATATCCGATTCCGGGTCGATGTTTGCCGCCCAGAAACGGATGTGGTGGCGCTTTCTCGGACTGTCGCCAACATCTTCCTGAAAGCCGATGTCCTGCCTGCGGCCGAACAGATACAGCGCACTGAAGGGGGCCGTGGGATAGGACCGATTGAGAACGAAGCTGACCGCCATCTTCGCGGCGGAATTAAGCGTCAGCGGATCAGCAGCGTGCCAGCCTGCCACGGCGAATGCCGAGCGCAGCTGCTCTTGCGATCCGATCAGGACGACATTGACCGGATCCGCCGGTAGACCGTCCGCCGCCCGCGTCACCCTTGGAATACGTTTGCGGCGGAGAACCGCCACGCTCGCACGAACGATCGGCGGCAAGATCACATAGGCCGCGATGACGTAGGTAAGCAGCAATGCGGCGAAGACCGGGACACGCTGCTCGATCCGGTCGAAGATCTGGGTGACGATAAACCACAACGTCGCCGAGGCGATCAGCAAGATGAAGGCGCGTTGTATCCACCGAGCGGCGCGGGTCATGGGCACATCATACCCGCAAAGACCCGTGAGCCGAAGTCGGCGGTCCGCTGGTGCCACCGCCGTTCAACGCATCCGTGCCTATCCCGCCCGCCCTCAAAGTTGCGGGACCACCTCGCCCCGCGGGCATCATCGATAGAGTCAACCACGTAAAATGATCGAACACACCCATTTCTCTTCAATGATTTCTCCGATCAACACGCAACAATGTCAGACGACCAATAGATTAACTGAATAATTCTGCGTTTCCCTTGACTCAAGGGCACCCGTTTATAATAACCAATGCGCAACCATTGAAACGGAGACAATTTTTGATACTCGGAAATCATCTGAAGAGCCTTAGTTTCGTTCACTTTCTCGCTCTTGCAACCGTCGTTCCGCTTGGTACATCTTACGCCCAGGACAAGAACCCCGGTGAGGGTAAAAGCGTGACGATCGCTCAGCCCAATGACGATACCGGCTGGATAATGAGTGAGGTCTATGCCCAGCTTTTGAAGGAGCTCGGATACGAAGTGGGGATGCCGATCACGCTGGACGTGCCGGTTGCCTATCAGGCAGTCTCCCAGGGCAGCGCCGATCTTTATCCAGACGGCTGGTTTCCGCTTCACAACACCTATGTAGATACTCCGGATTTCGGCGCGGAACGCGTTGGCTATGTGGTGAAGCAGGGCGCATTGCAGGGCTATCTGGTCGACAGGGCGGCTGCCGAGAAGTACGGCATCAAGACGCTTGATGATTTCAAACGCGCTGAAGTGCGCGAAGCCTTCGACCGGGATGGAGACGGCAAGGCAGATCTGGTTGCCTGCCCTCCGGGCTGGGGCTGCGAATTGACGATCCAGCACCACCTGGATGCCTTCGACCTCCGCGAGTTCATCAATCCGATCAAGGCGACCTACTCCGCGTCGATGGCAGACGCTATTGCCGCTCACGAGCAGGGCAACCCGATCCTGTTCTATACCTGGACGCCGAACTGGACCGTATATGAACTCAAACCGGGGGAAGACGTCGTATGGATCCAGACGCCCGGCATCGACCTGCCTGAAGAACAGCAGGAACTTGCGGAGACCGCAATTGTCAGCGGCGTCGAAGGCTGTGTGGAGGACCCGTGCCGCCTTGGCTGGCCAGTGAATGACATTCGCCCGGTGGCCAACACCGAGTTTCTGAAGGCCAACCCTGCCGTGGAGACCCTCCTCAAGGAAGCCTCCATTCCGCTGGAATTCATTTTCTCGCAGAATGCTGCGATGAAGAACGGTGCCAACAGCGCGTCGGATTTGGAACGTCAGGCCGCCGAATGGATAGAAGCCAATCGGGTAAAGGTTGATGAGTGGCTTGGAAAAGCGCGAGCAAGCGTGAACTGAAGCCGCGAGTTCCTCCGGGCCCACCATTGGATCGTTACGCTGAACAGAGCAGAAGATAGCTCAGTTTCATCGCGTGTGGGGAAAGGCGGTAGCGCTCCTCCGCTACCACCTAAAAATCAATAACTTAGACGATAATTGCTTAATTTTTCCGCCATCTTCATGTGCCAAATGGCGAAAATATGTGACAAGCAATTTCAACGACTTACACTCTGCGAAATTGAATAGACGGCACATAGCCGTCACAGCAGTGGTCGAAATTCCCCGCCGTTTCGCGCTACATCAATCCTGCCTGAAGAACCGGATCAGATCGCGCCGATTCACCACCCATCGCTCCCCAACCCTCCGACCCGGCATATAGCCCTTGCTCAGCATGTGGTAAGTTTGCTGCGGGGTGCGGTTGATGAAGGCTGCGATCCTCTCTACGCCCCAGATTAGATCAAGAGGCGGCTCTTCTTCCGTGTGCTGTTCCATGGCACTTCCGTTTCGGTGTGGCCCGTGAATATAGTCAACACTCGGCAAATCCACGCGACAAGGATGCAACATGCCAAACGTCAAGAAATTTCCACTCTCGCATGCCCAACGAGAGCTTAACCGGCGAGGAAAATTGAGCTTAAGCTGCATTGTTTCCGATCGCTGGATAAGAGTCGGAAAGCCGGCGCGAGAGGCTGCTGATCTCGGAACGCCGATAGAATTCGACGTAATGGCCGCCTACAGCAATTCAACCGGCGCTGACCGGAAACTCTGCAGCATGATCGTCACCGTAGACCAACTCCGTGCAATCTTAGCCGAGATCGAGAAGCAATGAGCTCTGATGTCGGTTCTATCAGAAAAGCCCATTGTGCCAACTGCGGGGGCGATCGAAACTGCGATGTCACCGGCCATTACGTTGCCCGAGGCGACTCAGAGTACTATCAATGGCGGACTGACTGGTACCTCTTGGTATGCAGGGGGTGTGAACACGTATTCGTTCAGACGGTCAGCACGAATTCTGAGGAGTACACGCAAGATTACGAAGGCAATGCCGAATACTTCGAAACGATCGAGACCTGGCCGCCAATATCGAAGCGGAACCGCCCAGAGTGGTTGTATCCACTTGGTGGCCTTTCCCTCCCGACCGAGGAAGGTCACCGTCTGGAAGAGGCTATTAAGGAAGTCTATGGGGCGCTCGATGCGGGCCTAAATACACTGGCCGCTATAGGTGTGCGGACGTCGTTTGACATTGCAGCCGAATTGATCGGCGTCTCCAGTGAGAAGACTTTTGAAGAAAAGCTCACCACGCTAGTGGAAAATGGCCATATCCGAGACGCTGAGCGCGGTCACCTTGCGCTGCTGATTGATGCTGGCAGCGCGTCTGCGCATCGCGGCTGGAAGTCCACATTCCAAGATCTCGGTGCATTAATGGATATCTTGGAAGGCGCGATACATGAGTGGTTCGTTGCACCCGTGAAGCGGCAGATTGCGGCCGAACGAGTGTTGGAGATCAAAGGAAAGGTGCCTCCCCGCACCCCGCGAAAGGGGAAGGCTACCAGTTCAATCCGCGCCTGAAGGCGTCGATCGGAACCCAATACTTCAGCCAGGTCGGGCATGACGTTCTTGGTGACGTTGATGCGCTTCGCTCTGGCGTGACGGTTGACTACGAGATCGTGC
>Ga0180220_1000141_pt1 | contig 114258 bp, 109 predicted proteins | sample eDN5th37CBELigBY_FD_151335 | JGI IMG/M metagenome (GOLD analysis project Ga0180220, IMG submission 151335) | Enriched backyard soil microbial communities from Emeryville, California, USA - eDNA 5th pass 37_C BE-Lig BY (version 2) (version 2) | ecosystem: Environmental > Terrestrial > Soil >...
GGAGAGTTGGAATTCGTGATATTGACAACACCTATCATTATTTTGCTCACCTTAATGGTTTTGCAGATGGCCTTAAAGTTGGACAAATTGTTGAACCCGGTCAGTTAATTGGGTCAGTCGGAAGCTCGGGATATGGTCCTCCAGGAACTGCAGGAAAATTCCCACCACATTTACATTATGGATTATACAAAGATAATGGTCGAACTGAGTGGTCATTTGATCCATTTCCACATTTAAAATCATGGGAACGAGCAGATCGAGCAGAAAGGCGAAGAAAAAAATAGAAGGCTGAATACCAAAGTATCAGCCTTCTTTTTATTATTTTATTTTCGTTTTGCTTTTACCACAGCATTGGTAATACTTGCTGCCATACCGCCCCAAATAATGACCATGCCTATAATCATCATTGCAATTGCGCTTCCACTCATGACTGTGATACCCCCTTCTTGGATTTCGAAAGTGAATTGTCAGCTGAATTACGCTTAACCGTGAATAAAACACCCACAAGCATCGCTCCAATTGCTACTGTCCATCCCCAGTTAAATAGGAAACCTAAAGGATAATCTCCGTACGGAGCAGTTAAATTGTTACGAAGGTTATCAAACATCATGTAACCTAAAACAACTGGTGTAATAATACCTAAACAAATTCTCCACCAAGTTCCCACTTGAATATCTGACGTTGTATTTGCATGTGATTGAAGATTCTTAAGCTCTTTTGCAAACCATGCAACAGCAATTACTTCAAATAAACCTGCCATTGCTACACCGAACTGGTTAATAAAGTAATCTACAGAGTCAAGGAAATATAAACCGCCTTTTGTTGCAAAAATTAAGGAGAATAATGCAGAAAGGCCACCACCAAATGCAACAGCTTTCGTTCTAGATACCTTAAATTTTTCTTGCACTCCTGCCACAAATGTTTCTACTATTGAAATTAAAGATGATAATCCCGCAAGTACTAATGAACCAAAGAATAGGAACCCGAACAGTCCATTTAGTGCCGGAAACTCATTAATAATTTGAGGGAAGACAACAAATGCTAAACCTACTCCAGCTGAAACAACTTCGCTAACTGGTACACCTTGTTGTGCTGCCATAAAGCCTAATGCACTAAACACACCAATACCTGCTAATAATTCAAAAGCTGAGTTACTAAAGCCTGTAATAAATGCGTTGTTTGTGATATCAGATTTTTTCGGCAAGTAGCTTGAATAAGTAATCATAATAGCAAAAGCGATTGATAAACTAAAGAAAATTTGACCATATGCTGCTACCCATACTTTTCCATCGGCTATTTTACTCCAGTCAGGTTTAAAGAATGCATCTAATCCTGCTGCAGCTCCTTCTAATGTTAATGCACGAATAACAATAATACCGAATAAAATAACAAGTGCCGGTATAAAAATTTTGTTCGCCACTTCAATTCCTTTTTTTACACCTGCAAAAAGAACACCTAATGCCACAACCCAAACAATGACTAAAGGTAATAATACTCCTGGTACTAACCCACCAAACTGCCCTGGTGTTTCAGCTAAATTTAAATATTCGCCAAACAGGAAGCCTTCTGTGTCTGATCCCCAGTTTAAATTAAATGAAAACACAGAATACGACATTGCCCAAGCAATAATCACTGCGTAATAGGTTGAAATAACAAATGAAATAGCAACTTGCCACCAACCAATCCATTCAGAACCCTTGCTCATTCTTCCTAGTGACATAGGAGCTGAGCCTCGATATTTATGACCAATCGTAAATTCCATAACAAGTAAAGGAATACCAGCTGTTAAAAGTGCAAATAAATACGGAATGAAGAATGCTCCTCCTCCATTTTCATAAGCTGTTGCTGGAAATCTCCAAATATTCCCTAAACCTACTGCAGAACCAATGGCTGCTAGAATAAAGCCTGCCCTAGTCCCCCACTGTGGGCGATTTTCCATCGTTTTTCCTCCTCTTTTGTTTCTCTTTTCAAAAAGTGGAAACAATTAGAAATTATATAATATTCTGATTATTTATTATAATCTATACATAGTATAAATGGACTTTATGCCTATGTCTACAAAAAATTTTGAAAAAATACTATTTTAAGATGATGTTTTCAGAAATTTTAAATAGTTTAAAATAGAATATGGAAATAGTTTATACACCCTATTAATTATCAATCATTTCTTTATTTATTTAGCTCATAAAAGTGTAAAACTGATATACCTTTTAAAAAAATATTTTTATTAAAAGTAATTTTTCATTTAAACCTTTTCATTATTAGAAGTTAAATTACTATTGAACTCATAATAAATACAAAAGAAACTTAGAATATTGCCAAGATCTAGTGACAGAAGTCCTAGTTTTCTCATACGTTTGTTCTATGAATTTTATACTTCCAATAACATAAAAAGAGAGGGCATAGCCCCCTCCACCTTACCCATTTATTTTTGTTTTTCTTGAAAAGATCACAATAAATGCGATTAATAAGATAATGATACTTACAAAACCGATAATACTGCTTCCTGTTAAGCCTAAAACAAGATAACCAATCGCTGCAATTCCTCCGCCAATTAGTGCATATGGTAATTGTGTCATAACGTGATCAATATGATGACTACCTGCTCCTGTTGAGGATAGGATTGTTGTATCAGAAATAGGTGAACAATGGTCTCCTAAAACAGAACCAGCTAGAACAGCTGCCATTGCCGGGAGTAACATACTAATATCTGTTGCAGCTGTAATCTCTGCTGCAATTGGTAACATGATACCAAACGTTCCCCATGATGTTCCTGTTGCAAATGCCATGAATGCACCTAAAACAAACATAACAACAGGTAGATAAGCAAGATTTAAATTTGATTTTTCAACGATTCCTGCTAGATATTCACCAGTGCTTAATTGTCCAATCAAATCTACAATAACCCATGCAAATAGCAGAATATAGATAGCTGGAAGCATTGATTTTATTCCTTCTTTAACAGCTAATGGCAGGTAATTAGCCTGGATGCCTTTAGCTAAGAATAGGATGACCGTCACAGCAACTCCAAATAAACCACCGTATAGAAGTGATGTAGATACATCGGTATTTTCAAATATTGTTAAAATTGTTACATCTGCCTTATCTTCAATCGCATTGTAGCCTGTGAACAACATTGATGAAACTGTTCCTACTATTAAAGCTAAGATTGGCCATACTAAATTGCCCACTGTTCCTTTATCACTAGTTGGTAAATCTTCTTTCACTTCACCAAGAGCTTCTTTTGAAGAATCGACTACCTCACCTGTCTCCATTGCACGGTTTTCATGAACCTTCATTGAACCGATATTAATGTTGAATACAGCAACCGCAAAAACTAAAATCAGGGCTGAGAATACGTAATAATTCATCGGGACCATTGCCATAAAAGCACCAAGTGGAGTATATTCAGTCACTCCATGTGTTGTTAAGATTGTCGCAATCATCGCGATAATATAAGCTCCCCAGCTGGATACAGGTGAAACAACACAAACTGGTGCAGATGTTGAGTCAATAATATAAGCAAGCTTAGCACGTGAAACTTTTTGGCGATCTGTAATTGGACGACTTACTTGTCCAACTGCGAGTGCATTAAAATAATCATCAATAAAGATTAAAATTCCTAGAAATGCAGCTGTTAATTGTGCTCCTGCACGAGTTTTCACACGTTTTTGTGCCCATTCTCCAAAAGCAGCACTTCCGCCTGAAATTGAAATAAGTGCCGTAATAATCCCTAAAAGAAGTAAGAAAAGGATAATATACACATTCCACGTATTCAATTCACCATCGGAAATAAAGATTGCTTTAATCGCCTCAAGAATCACCATTCCCGAACCTGTTATGGAAAAATCCTTAAGAATTAAAGCTGCCGATACAATTCCTACTCCAAGAGAAAGTAAAACTCTTCTTGTTAAAATAACCATTAAAATGGCGATAATCGGTGGAATAATAGAAAAAATAGTGCCTGACATGATGCAAAAAAGCCTCCCTTTTTAATATTGGAAGGCTCTGACGTTGATTTTAGAGTAATAATAGAAAATAACAATCATTACTCCTTCAGAATAATGCTATGTTATCCTCCATCTCGATCAGTAGCCCTCCATTATAGATTTTCTATAATGACAGTATTACCTTTATTTAAAGTAATACCAGCAAATGCAGCCTGACTAGCTAACATTTACTTCGGCAAAAAACCCTTTTCTGTATGATCATCGATGTCCTACTCACATACAGTACTCTTGTTTTTTGCGCCTCTACCTCATCATGAGATAAGGTGATGAAAGGTCAATATATAATTTTCACTTTCACTAGTTTAGCAGATTCAATAGGTGCTGACAACTATGGAACTTCTGGTAATTCAATCGCAGGTGAACTTTCTCCTCCATTATTATAATACTGTGGAACATCACCATGTTCAGTAATACTAATAACCGGAATAGTATTTGTAATAGTTGCTGGCTCAGTTGAAAAAGGAATAACAACCTGTACAGTAACATCAACAACAATTGAAATTTCATGAAAAGCACTGTTTATTCCGTACTCCTCAAAGCTTCGCTTGATGTCAGTATGTACATCGCCAATCATATAAAAGCTTACCGGGATATTTGGTCCAAGTGTACTTAATATAGAGTTTCCAGTTATTTGTCCTAACGGAATCGCATATACAATGCCATCATCCAATTCCATCTCCTGACTATTCCCATTTTTGCTATGAAAATTATTTTTCTCAATTTCAGTTAATTTTGTCGTAATTCGCTCTGTTATTTTATCTAATTCCCTAGTTACTGCAGCTTGGTTAAATTTTATTGTACTAACTTTTCCATCATTGTCTCTATCTATACTTACTAATTCATTCATATCAGCTCTACTTTCAGTTTCTTCTTTAACAGCTTCATGAATAATGGTTGTTGCAACAGACGTTGCTTCCATTTTAGCTATATCCATTAAAGTAGGTTCAACTTCCTTATGAACAAACCAAAAGCTTACTGCCGTTAAAATAGTAAAAATCACAAGTGTTAACAATAACACATACCGAAAAGGCAAAGGCCCCCTACGCGGGCGTCGACCGCGAAATTTAGCCAAAATAAATCCCTCCTTTACAAGCTATGTGTATGCATGTAAGGAGGGATGTACGCTCATTTTTATTATATTTTTCTCGCAAACCAGCTTTAGACCATCTTAAGTAAAGCATCTTTTCCTTTTGTTCCTACGACAATCCCAAGCTTTTCAGCCTCATAAGTGACTGATTCTAAAGGCGCTTCAAGAAGTTGTTCGATCGTACGAACCCCTACAGCACGCCCGGCAATAATTCCTCTATCTTTGAGCTTTTCATTTAATAAAGCGACATCAAGAGCGCCGCACATAATATATCCTTTTTCGCTTGTAATTGCCATAAAGTTTGTTTTTGGCAATGCAACCGTTATAGCAGTAAACTGTTTTCCATCAATGACAATCGGTGTCAGATTGACCATCGTATCCTTACACTCCTTTCTTGTTATATTTTTATGAACCAAGAAAGGATACGTGTAGATATTCGCCCTATTGACGGATCGAATTCTCGCCTAATTTCCAAGCTAAAAGATCACGCAAAAGCTCAGGCATATAAAAGACTTTTTTATCTGCATGCCCGATTTCAGGATATAACGGTCCAAGTGTGAACATATCAATTGTAGCTACTGCATAAATGCGATCCGATTCAATTTGTTCACCATTTATGAAGATATCTGTTACATGCTCTTTTCCATCGTTTAATACTTTCATACGTACGTCAATTCCATCAAATACCATCCGACCCATTACTTTTCCTCGAAATCCTAATCCTTTTAACTTCAATTGTTCCATCTTTTCCTCTCTGGATTGAACAATTACTTCTTTTAGAACATCTCCTTTTAGGAAAACCTTACATGGGTTGATAGGATGCGGGCATATGCGGTGGAGGTCCTTTCTTGTTATAGGACCTTCCGGCAGAGGCTCTAATATGATTCCCGAATTCACCATCCCCACTTCGCCATCACACCATTCTTTGATCGCCTGAACAAGGAGCTTTGGAAATGTCGAGTCATGAAACCAATCAAGTGACAAATCTTCTGTTGATTGACCTATAACTTCTGAGAGAATATGATCGCTTTTTATACTAGTTTGCTGTAACCATTGCACGGTTTCTTCACAAACCTCTTTTTCATGTTCCATTGGATACAACGTTGCTTTTTGAGCGATAATCCTTTTATCCTCCGTATCGACTGTTAAGGATATATGACCAATATATCGACCATATTTTCCTGCACCTGCTATAAGGGTTTGATTGATTTCTTTTCCCTCTGGGAGCACATGGTGTGTATGTCCCCCTATAATGACATCAATATCAGGAAACTCATTTGCAATTACTTCATCATCACTAATCCCTAAATGTGAAAGCAGAACAATGATATCAGCCTGGTCCTTAACCTGCTCAATTGTTTCCTTTAAACTTTGAAAAGGATCTTTTACTCTCCATCCTAACAACTCATAGAACTTCTCATAAAAAACAGTTACACCCAACAAAGCCATCTTTGTTCCATTATGTAAAGTTAAAATATGATACGGAACGACCCATTTAGGCCTCTCTCCGAATTCTGTATACAAATTGGAAAGAATGACTGGAAACTGTGCGTGCTCATAGAGTGTATCGAGATCTTCGTGTGAAAACGTAATTCCTTCGTTGTTTCCAATTGTCACAGCATCATACTGTAATTGATTTAATAAGTAAACATTCGCTTTTCCTTTAGTTGCCTCTGTGATCGGATGAAATCGATCTGCATGATCACCGATATCAAGTAAGATCATTTGCTCTTGTTTCTTGTAATGGAGTTCCTTTTTCGTTTTGAGAAACTGTACAATAGATGGCCAGTTTTCAAAATGACTATGTAAATCGTTCGTATGATAAAGGTGAACTGTCTCTAACATATTCCTCTCTCCTTATTTCATATGCTAGCTACTTGAGACCATACAAAGATTATCCTAGTCTTCATCTGAAAACAAGCTTAATTGTTTTTCAGCAAGTCCCGAATAATGTATTCCTAGTAATTGAATCATCATCTTTGCATTCTCTGCAGCGTCACCACCAGAGTTATTATTAAAAAGCATATAGATCATCTCTGTATGGCTTCTGATTTTTGATAGATATTCTTGCCACTCTTGTAATTCTTTTTCATTATAACGATATAAATAACGTACATCACGCCAATTATCACCATTTGCAGGTTTGTTCCAGCCATGTACATTGCGACCGTGAAGACGAATCAACGTCTTTTTAGGGTTGGTAGGATGTAAAACAGTAGGTATTGATCTTTCACCGGCCTGCGGCTCATCGACAATACTATGAATCCATCTCTCATCCTCCATAAACCTTAATGTTTTTTCATAATAAGCCGGGGAAAACCATGAACGATTTCGAAATTCAAGCGCAACCTCTGTATCTCCCATTTTTTCTCGACACCATTTTAAATAAGCTACATTCTCCTTCGTGCATGAAAACCAAGGTGGAAATTGAAACAATACCATTGCAAGCTTTTTGGATGCTTTTAACGGTTCGAGTGACTTGATGTAAGCATTGAACATTTCAATTTTACTATCAAAAGGGATCTCACCACGAAGATGGCCAGTCATACCCTGATAGGCCTTAGCAATAAATTGAAAGCTTTCCGGTGTGTCTCTAACCCACTTTTCCATATTACGCTCAGGTTGAATCGCATAAAAAGAAGAATCTATTTCGACAGTAGGAAAATGAGCAGCATATTCTTGTAATTTATTTGTTGTATTTGAGTTATCGTAGAGAGAATCATGATCTCCCCAACCGGTTAATCCTATTTGAATGGTCGACATTCAGAATCACCCTGGGTTCTAGTTTTATGTTTTCTACCCATACTATACCATGACTTGAAAAGATAGAACATTTCAAAGAAAAGAAAAGATGGGATTAACACCATTGTCAATCCCCTCAAGTCATATTTTTCTGATGTAATTATATCTCATTAATATGACCTACTAATTATTTTTTAACCGTTTTATCACAGTCCTTTTACAATAAACCTGCATAAGATGAAATACAAATCCTCGGTTACTGCTTGGTTAATTAAAGACACAAAGTATTTGACTTGTGTATTCAATATATTTCATAAATAGGTGATAATATGTGCAAAAAAAGTGACAAGAAAAAATGTGTCATTGGACCTTTAAATGCAAAACAGCGTAATGTGAAGGCATTTAATATTCGGTATAGAACAGCAATGAGCCAAATGAATACTCATCTAGCAGAACACCAATGTAACGGTGATGAAGGCTTGTTTCCTAACAAGATTGGTAACTTTTCAAAAGGATTACCCCATAATACACTTGGTGAAGTGGACATTAATTCGTATAAAAGCTTTATAAAAGCACTTAATTCTGGTAAAGTTGATGATTTCAATGCCATCCCTATGGGAGGTGTTGTAAAACTTGCGAATCCACAGGGAGCCTATGTGTTTGATCTTATTGGAGCTGATTGTCACAAAATGAGTATAGCAGTACCTCCAACATTTAGTAGTACATGGAATGCAGGTGAAATGGTAGAAGTATACTGGCAATCTATCACCCGTGATGTACCTTTTCAAGAATATGATATACATCCTCTCATGATCGCGGCAGCAACTGAATTATCAGGACTTACTGATTTTCGTGGACCAAAAATGGCTGGTGAGGTTACAACAGAAACTTTATTCCGTGGAGATACACCTGGTGATCTTGTTGGACCATATATCTCGCAATTTCTTTTATTGGACATTCCTTTTGGAGCAAAAACAATCACACAGCAATATCGAACTACACTAGCTGGATCTGACCATATGACATACTATAATGAATGGTTGAACATTCAAAATGGAGAACCTCCTAAAGCATCGATAACTGATCCTGAACCTCGCTATATTCGCAATGGCCGTGATTTGTCTGCATATGTTCGTCAAGATTTCACTTTTCAATCTCCTCTTTCTGCTTGCTTGATTCTCCAAGGCTGGGAAAAGAAGCAACTTCACCATCTAATCCATATTTATCTTCAGCAACTGAGGGAGGCTTTGTCACTTTTGGTGCTGCTCATATACTAGATTTAGTAACAAAAGTAGCTAGAGCTTCACTTGAGGCTGCATGGTTTCAAAAATTCTTAGTCCATCGGAGAATTCGACCAGAAGAATTTGGGGGGCGCGTCCATAATCATTTAACCGGAAAAGCCTATTACCCTATCCACAGAGATCTATTGGATTCACAAGTAGTTTCGAAGGTCTTTAATCAATTTGGCACTTATTTGCTACCAGTGGCTTATCCTGAGGGTTGTCCTACTCATCCTGCATATCCTGCAGGGCACGCTTGCATTGTTGGAGCAGGTGTTACAGTTCTAAAAGCATTTTTTAACGAAACATTTGTTATTCCAAAACCTGTTGTCGCAGCTCCAGATGGACTTTCTTTACTTCCTTACAAAGGTGCTCCTTTAACCATTGGTGGAGAATTAAATAAACTTGCTTCAAATATCGCCCTTGGGCGTAATACAGCTGGTGTTCATTGGCGTTCTGATGGAATCGAGGGATTAAAAATGGGAGAATCAGTCGCCATCCAAATTCTTAAGGACTATAGAAAAACATACAATGAAGACTTTTGTGGATATTCCCTTACTAAATTTGATGGTACTACCATTACAATATAATAAAATAGAGAACAAAAAGCGCAAGCACCGCAAAAGGAGTTGGATGTCGGAGCGCTTATAAACAGTTCAAGAATTTTGTAATTTCCCAAACAATAAAAGAAGAAGACGAACTAAAACGTTCGTCTTCTTTGTAATAACATATTTAAACCTATTTAATACAAGGTCTTTTTATAAGTTATCCAATAGAACCTTCCATTTCGAACTTGATCAGGCGGTTCATTTCAACTGCATATTCCATTGGAAGCTCTTTAGTAAATGGCTCGATAAAGCCCATTACGATCATTTCAGTTGCTTCTTCTTCCGAAATACCGCGGCTCATTAGATAGAATAATTGCTCTTCAGATACTTTTGATACTTTCGCTTCGTGCTCAAGAGAAATATTGTCATTCAAGATTTCATTATATGGAATTGTATCAGATGTTGATTGATTATCCATGATAAGCGTATCACATTCAATATTTGATCTTGCACCTTCAGCTTTACGTCCGAAGTGAACAATACCGCGATATGTTACTTTCCCACCTTGTTTAGAGATGGATTTTGAAACAATTGTTGAAGATGTATTTGGTGCAAGGTGAATCATTTTTGCACCTGCATCTTGATGTTGTCCTTTACCAGCAAGAGCAATGGATAACGTCATACCTCTTGCACCTTCACCTCTAAGGATAACGGCAGGGTATTTCATTGTTAATTTCGAACCGATGTTACCATCAATCCATTCCATTGTTGCGTTCGCATCACATACAGCACGCTTTGTAACAAGGTTAAATACGTTGTTTGCCCAGTTTTGGATTGTTGTATAACGGCAGTATCCACCGTCTTTTACGATGATCTCAACAACAGCACTATGAAGTGAGTTAGTTGTGTAAACTGGAGCTGTACATCCTTCAACATAGTGTACATGTGCACCCTCATCAACGATGATTAATGTACGCTCGAATTGACCCATGTTTTCAGAGTTAATACGGAAGTAAGCTTGTAATGGAGTATCCACTTTTACACCTTTTGGTACGTAAATGAATGATCCTCCAGACCAAACAGCTGAATTAAGTGCTGCGAACTTATTGTCTGCTGCTGGAATAACCTTACCGAAGTGCTCACGGAAAATGTCTTCATTTTCTTTTAAAGCTGTATCCGTATCTTTGAAAACAATTCCAAGATCTTCAAGGTCTTCTTTCATGTTGTGGTAAACAACCTCAGACTCATATTGTGCTGATACACCAGCTAGATATTTTTGTTCAGCTTCAGGAATCCCTAATTTATCAAACGTACGCTTGATTTCTTCAGGAACTTCATCCCATGAACGTTCGGATTTCTCAGAAGGTTTTACATAATACGTAATTTCATCAAAATTTAGTGAAGCCAAATCTCCACCCCATTGTGGCATTGGCATATTATAAAAATGCTCTAATGATTTCAAACGGAAATCAAGCATCCATTGCGGCTCATCTTTCATACGAGAGATTTCTTCCACAATCTCTTTCGTTAATCCTCGTTTAGAACGGAAGATGGAAACATCCTTGTCAGCAAACCCATACTTGTAATCGCCGATTTCAGGTGCCTTTTTTGCCATCTACATTCACTCCAATCCATTTAGATTTTTGGTATGAAAAGCGCAAGCGCCTTGATCAGCCTCGGGCAAATAAGACGGTTTAGAATAGAAAGCGTTCTTTGCCTTCAATTCTAAATTGGCTTATGACCCCGAGGGGCTAGGCGCTGGAGCTAGACACCCAAACTAAGTATAAAATTTATACTTTTTTAAACTTCAAAAAATTATTCGTTGCCTTCTTTTACGCCTTTTTCCATTGCCTTCCAAGCAAGTGTTGCACATTTAATACGTGCAGGGAATTTTGCTACTCCCTGTAATGCTTCAATATCACCTAGGTCGATATCATCATCATATTCTTTACCAAGCATCATATTCGAAAAGATTTCTGAAAGCTTTAATGCTTCATCTAATTTTTTCCCTTTAATTGCTTGTGTCATCATAGATGCTGATGACATAGAGATGGAACAGCCTTCACCTTCGAATTTCGCATCTTTTACCATATCATCCTCAAGATCAAGTGTTAAACGAATGCGATCTCCACATGTAGGGTTGTTCATATCCACCGTTAGGCTGTTATCAAGAATCCCTTTATTTCGAGGGTTTTTATAATGGTCCATAATCACTTGACGATAAAGTGTATCAAGATTTACATGATTAGACATTACTGAAGTACTCCTTTGTCTTTTTAATACCTGCAACTAATTTATCAACTTCTTCTTCTGTGTTGTACAGGTAAAAACTAGCCCTTGCTGTTGCAGATACCTTTAGCCATTTCATTAAAGGCTGTGCACAATGGTGTCCTGCACGAACAGCAATTCCCTCAGCATCTAAAACAGTTGCAACATCATGCGGGTGAACATCATCAATATTAAATGTTACTAAGCCTGCACGATGTTTAGGTCCGTAGATGGTCATGCCGTCAATCTGGCTTAATTGTTCCAATGCATATTGAGCTAGTTTATGCTCATGTGCTTCTATTGTTTCTAAGCCAATTTCCTCAAGAAAATCAATAGCAGCACTTAGACCAATTGCTCCAGCAATAATTGGTGTCCCAGCTTCAAACTTCCAAGGAAGTTCCTTCCACGTTGACTCATGCAATCCTACAAAGTCAATCATTTCTCCACCAAATTCTACAGGTTCCATATTTTCTAATAAATTCTTTTTACCATAAAGCACACCGATTCCTGTTGGACCACACATTTTATGTCCAGAGAATGCGTAAAAATCACAGTCCAAATCGCGTACATCTATTTTCATATGAGGGGTGCTTTGAGCACCATCAACAACCATTACAGCCCCATTTTTATGAGCAATTTCAGTGATTTCCTTAATCGGATTAATGGTTCCAAGAACATTTGAAACATGCATCACTGAAACGATTTTTGTATTTGAAGTGACCGTTTCTTCAACATCCTTTAAATCAATTGTACCGTCTTCTTGTAATGGAATGTATTTTAATGTAGCACCAGTGATTTTAGCCACTTGTTGCCATGGAATAACATTTGCGTGATGTTCCATATACGTAATGACGATTTCGTCGCCTTCTTTCACATTCGTAAGCCCATAGCTCTGAGCTACGATGTTTAACGCTGTTGTTGCACCACGAGTAAAGATGATCTCTTGCATTGACTTAGCATTAATAAATCGTCTTACCTTTTCACGTGCTCCTTCATATCCGTCAGTCGCCTTTGTTCCTAACGTATGAACTCCACGGTGAACATTGGAATTGTATTCTTTATAGTAAGTTGATAAAGCATCAATAACAGCTAATGGTTTTTGAGATGTTGCGGCACTATCTAAGTAAACAAGATCCTTCCCGTTTACTTGTTGATCCAGGATCGGAAAGTGAGCACGAATATCATGGATATTCATTACTTAACTTTCCTTTCAATAACCTCTACTAACTGCTTTTTCACGCCTTCGATCGGAAGCTCTTTAACAACTGGTGCTAAGAAACCATGAATAACTAGGCGCTCAGCTTCTACTTTAGGAATACCGCGACTCATTAAGTAATAAAGCTGAATTGGATCAACACGTCCAACTGAAGCAGCATGACCTGCCGTTACATCGTCTTCATCAATTAATAAAATTGGGTTTGCATCCCCACGTGCTTTTTCACTTAACATAAGAACACGAGATTCTTGTTCTGCATTGGATTTTGATGCACCATGTTCAATTTTGCCGATACCATTGAATATTGAAGAAGCACTATCCTTCATAACACCGTGCTTTAAGATATAGCCTTCAGAGTGCTTCCCAAAGTGAACAACTTTTGTTGTAAAGTTTTGCTTTTGCTCGCCGCGACCTACTACAACTGTTTTTGTATCACCAAATGATCCATCACCGATTAGGTTTGTTACATTTTCAGAGATTGTATCTCCATCATTCATTAATCCTAGAGCCCACTCAATACGTGCATCACGTCCAGCAACACCGCGACGGTTAACATATGTTGTAACACCATTTGCTAATGTGTCAACAGCACCGTAAGTAACACGAGCGTTTGTGTTAGCAAATACTTCAGAAATAATATTGAATACACCTTCAACCTTTTCAACAGTAGAAATGTAGTTTTCTACGTATGTAACAGAGCTGTTATCTTCTGCTACAACAATGACATGGTTGAATAATGTCGTATTCGGGTTATCATGTACAAACACCGCTTGAATCGGTTCAGCAACCTCAACGTTTTTAGGAACATAGACGAATACTCCACCATTAACCAGAGCAGCATGTAAAGCTGTTAAACGATGCTCGTCAATTTTTACGCCATCTTTCATAAAGTATTTTTGGACCAAATCAGAATGTTCTTTCGCTGCAGTGTGAATATCAGTCAAAATGACACCTTGTTCTTTTAATTCATTTGATAATGAAGTAAACGCTGCAGTATTATTCACTTGAACATAAAGATTTTTATTTACTGATTCTAGATCGATTAGAGATTTCACATCTTCATGTAAATCATTAAGAGAATCAAGCTTTTGGCTCTCAACAACATGCTCTTTGAAGTTTGTGAAATTCCATTTATCAATTTTTGTTTTATCTGGTTTTGGCATTGGAAGATCCTCTAGTTTTGCAAGAGCTTGTAAGCGAAGATCCTTTAGCCAATCCGGTTCACCAAGCTGATTTGAAAAGCTTGTGACATAGTCCTGATTGATCGTTAATGTTTCCATACGTCTCATACTCCCCCTTACAATTATGCTTCTTGCCCAACAGTTTCGTCTTCAATACCTAATTCTTGTTTAATCCAGTCATATCCTTCTGCTTCTAAGCGTTGAGCCAGCTCAGGACCACCAGATTTTACAACGCGGCCTTGCATCATTACGTGTACTTTATCTGGTGTAATGTAGTTTAATAAACGTTGGTAGTGAGTGATCATTAAGCAACCGAACTCTTCGTTGCGCATTTTGTTGATTCCTTTTGCAACAATCTTCAATGCATCGATATCAAGACCAGAATCGATTTCATCAAGGATAGCGATTTTTGGTTCAATCATCATTAATTGAAGAATTTCGTTACGTTTTTTCTCTCCGCCAGAGAATCCTTCATTTAAGTAACGTTGAGCCATATCTTGATCCATTTCAAGCTCTTCCATGTTTGCATCCATTTTACGGATGAATTTCATTAGAGAAATTTCGTCACCTTCTTCGCGACGAGCATTAATAGAAGAACGTAAGAAGTCAGCATTCGTTACCCCGCTAATTTCACTTGGGTATTGCATTGCTAAGAAAAGACCTGCACGAGCGCGCTCATCTACTTCCATTTCCAGTACATCTTCACCGTCTAATGTGATGCTGCCTTTTGTTACTTCATATTTTGGGTGCCCCATAATTGCTGAAGATAAAGTAGATTTACCTGTTCCGTTTGGTCCCATGATTGCATGGAACTCTCCGCCTTTTATTTCAAGATTTACACCTTTAAGAATTTCTTTTCCATCAATTTCTACGTGTAAATCCTTAATAACTAATGTAGAACCTGCCATAATGATACCTCCATGATATATAAAGTTTACTAATTCTCATTTTATTCTCATTCTAATATTATAACAAATGAAAAGTGAACACAACCTTTATGGAATTTAGTCGAAAAATGTCGTGTATATATGGTATATCCATCATTAATTCAAAATGCAACGATATGTAGATAGAGAAATTAGCTAGCTTCTACTATATAACACATTCCTCTGTTAATCTACCCTTTCGATCCCTAGTTTATTTTCTTCTTTTATATAAAAAACATTCTAAGAAGGCGAAATTTTCTTATTTGCAAAAAAATCCTATTGAGTTCAATAAGCATCTCCTCTTACTACATAAAAAGAAGAATCAGGAGCATCCCCCTGATTCTTCAATCTATAAAACCTACTTTTTCATTTTTCTTTCAACTTCAGCATAAATCTTCTGACTTTTGCGGTATTCTTCTTCACGACTCATTTCAACATCCATACGTTTATCATGGTCTCTAGCATATTCAGCATATCCCATACCGTGTGCCTGGTGCATCGCTTTTTCCATTTCAGATGTATAATTCAGGTCGATTGAATCTTGATTCGAGTGAATAATGAATCAATCCTTTCAACTTATTATTCATTACGTTTATAAGCATAACAAGAATTTTCAAACAACTCAAAGTTCGTAAGATAATCTGACAAACCTTACTAAATTATTTTGAATCATTATGTCAGATTATATACTGTATCTGTTGTTTTACTCATAGATCCTCTATTTTACTCAATATCTTGTTTCTCGAGTTTTATTGTTTTAATTGATTTAGCTCATGTATACATTCTTGTACAAGTGTTACTGCTTGGCTCATTGCAGCTCCTCCGCCGAAAGCAGCTGTAACACCCACCGCTTCTAATATCTCCTCTTCATTTGCTCCGTTATCAAGACATCCTTTTGCATGGTAAATAATACAATATTCATCTTGCATATTGATCGCGATCCCTAAAGCAATTAAGTGCTTTTCTTTTTTAGATAATGTTCCCTCTTTAAAACAAGCCTCTGTAAATGCATTATAGTGTGTTGCAATGTCCGGCATTTTTTGTGTAAACATTCCTAAACCCATTTTATACTCATGTAAAGCAGCTTCAGTTGATGTCATAAGCTCTTCATTCTGTTCCATTTTTAACAGCTCCATTCCTGTTTCATTATCAGGTTTAGTATGCATGTTTCCTTTCGTTGTATTCAATTGAGTCAATTGTTTATCAACAAGGTTTTTTTGGTAAACAAAGAGCTATATGCTAAGGGTATAGAAAGGTTGAATTGCGCTACAGAATGCTCATCTTAAGTGTGGCAGGGGCTACCTTTCCCGCTGCTCCTACTGGAGTCTCGTATATCCGTTCTGAACAGCCTACAAAAAGAACGACCAACAATACAAAAAAGTGATCTGCCTTATGACAGATCACTTCTTTACATTTTATTAATCATTTACTGGTAATACAGAACCAGGATATTTCGTGTTAATGAATTCTTTAATTTCTTCAGATTTTAAAACTTCTACAAGCGTTTTAATTTCTTCTTTGTCTTTGTCTTCACTACGAACAACGATGATGTTTGCATAAGGGTTATTTTCGCCCGCTTCAAGAGCAACTGCGTCTTCAGCTGGATTTAAACCCGCTGCTAATGCATAGTTACCGTTGATAATAACAGCATCACCTTCATTGTTTTCAAAAGCACTTGCAAGCATTTCTGGTGCAACACTATCATCAATTTCAAGATTTTTTTCGTTTTCTACAATATCATCTTTTGTAGCATTGATTTTTTCGATATCAGGATTTAATTTAATTAGCCCTTTTTCTTCAAGTAGTGCTAATACACGTCCCATTTCAGCAACGTTATTACTCATGATAATTTTCGCACCTTCAGGGAGATCCTCAAGAGCTTTATATTCTTTAGAGTAAATACCGAATGGTTCAATATGGATTGCTCCAACATTTTCTAATTCAAAGCCATTTTCTTTGATTGCATTTTCTAAATAAGGTACATGCTGGAAGTAGTTTGCATCAAGATCACCCTCTGCAAGTGCAGGATTAATTAATGGATAATCAGAGAACTCTTCAATCTCTAACTCAATACCTTTTTCTTCTAACAATGGTTTTGCTTCTTCTAAGATTTCAGCATGTGGAACTGTTGTAGCCCCGACTTTTAGAACTTTGGTTTCCTGTTCAGTGTTACCCTCGGTTGTTTCTTGAGTTGCATTATCTTCACCGCCACCACAAGCAACTAATAGGACAGCAAAAATCGTAAATACAATGGATAATAAGGATTTTTTCATTGTGTTTTCCTCCTAACGTTTATCTATAGCCTTGACTAATATATCTCCAATAAATTGGATAATAAATACAATAATTAAGATAAAGATTGTCGCAACAATCGTAACTTCAAAGTTATTACGTTGGAATCCTTCACGATAAGCGAGGTCACCTAATCCGCCGGCTCCAACAACTCCTGCCATTGCCGTATACCCTACCAACGCAATAGCCGTAACAGTGATACCAGATACTAACGCTGGAAGGGATTCTGGTAAAAGGACCTTCCACATAATAGTAGATGTTTTTGCCCCCATAGACTTGGCTGCTTCAATGACTCCTTTATCCACTTCCCTTAAAGCCAGTTCTACCATTCTCGCATAGAAAGGAGCTGCCCCAATGATTAATGCTGGAAGGGCGGCATTTGCACCAAGGATTGAACCAACAACAATTTTTGTGAAAGGTAAAAGTAAAATAACTAAAATAATAAATGGGATTGAACGGAAAATATTAACGATTCCAGATAGAATCGTATTAAAAACACTGTTACCCCATATATTACCCTTTGATGTTAAAAATAAAAGAAGCCCTAGAATAATTCCGATGAAAAAGGTCGCGATAACAGAAATACCTGTCATATAAGTTGTTTCATATGTTGCTTCCCATACCTTTTCCCACTTCACGTTTGGAAGAAACTGTTCAAGCATTTGCCAGCACCTCCACTTCAACTTGTTGCTCTTTAATAAATGCTACAGTACGGTTGATTTCTTCTTCGTCTCCATCTACATGTAAAAATAATGACCCATATGATCCATTTTGGGTTTGTGAAATTTTCCCTTGAAGAATATTTACTTCGATTTCAAAGTTTCTAATAATATTAGTAATTAACGGTCTTTCTGCTCCCTCACCAACAAAAGTGAGCTGCAGTATTTTTCCTGAATCATATGACTTTAATAAGTGCTCGACTGCTTCTTTCGTCTCATCAGGTTCTGATATCTGTTTAACAAAGGTTCTTGTAATTGGTTTTTGTGGGTTTTTGAAAACATCTAAAACATTACCTTGTTCCACAACCTCGCCATTTTCCATAACTGCAACTCGATGACAAATCTTACGGATGACATGCATTTCGTGGGTAATAAGAACTATAGTTAAGCCCAGACGCTTATTAATATCAACTAGTAAGTCTAAGATAGAATCCGTCGTTTGAGGATCCAAAGCAGACGTAGCTTCATCACATAATAAAACTTTTGGGTTATTTGCTAAAGCTCTTGCAATTCCTACACGTTGCTTCTGCCCTCCACTTAATTGTGACGGATAAGCATTTTCACGTCCCTCTAAACCAACAAGCTTTATTAACTCATCTACACGCTTCAATCGTTCAGCTTTTTTCACACCAGCAATTTCTAGCGGAAATGCAATATTTTCTCGGACAGTTCTTGACCATAATAAATTAAAATGCTGAAATATCATACTAATTTCTAAACGTGCTTTTCGAAGATTGGCACCTGAAATCGAATCGATTCTGCTATCAGCTACTTTTACTTCACCACTCGTCGGCTTCTCCAGCCCATTTAATAAACGTATTAATGAACTTTTACCCGCACCGCTATATCCGATAATTCCGAAGATTTCACCCTTCTCAATGTTTAGATTCACATTATTAACTGCTTTAACTTGGCCTGATTTTGTTTCATATATTTTATTAACATTTGATAATGTTATCATCTTGTCACCTTCTTTCTTAATTACTTAAAATTTAGGTTAAGTATTTGAAAAACTTATGAGAAAAACTTTGCTTATCACCAAGTCCTCTTGGCGAATCCCATCGTTTTTCTTATACTATCATTCATATATTTTCATAATTCTGATAGTATTAAAAAACCTTTCTACCAAATGAGCAGAAAGGCGCGAAAGAATCCTTTCTCTCATCTCTCAAAGCATCTGCTTTGCGTGAATTGGCACCATTTCAACAATGTTGATGGTTGCCGGGCTTCGTCGGGCACTTCCCTCCACCTCTCTTGATAAGAGTTTCATCTATTATATTAAGTCATTCAGTATAGGTCGAATTTTAAATACGAGTGTGATTGTATCATGTGTTGAAAATTGGTGTCAATTAAAAATAAGTTATTATAAAATTTGAAAAATTCAGCTTTATAACAAGTTTTTTATAAAAACAAACAAATTCTAAGCAAAAAAAATAGGATGACACAAATTTTATCATCCTATTAGTTAAATTCACATATTTACTTGTTCAAAGCTTCTTATGCCTGTGGCTTTATCAATTGCTTGTTCAAGATCCTCAATTAGATCATCAATATGTTCAATTCCAACAGATAATCGAATCAGATCTTCTGTAACTCCTGATTTTTTCAAATCCTCATCACTTAACTGCTGATGTGTTGTACTTGCCGGATGAATAATTAAACTTTTTGCATCCCCCACATTTGCCACATGTGACCACAATTCTACTGAATTTATTAATGAAGCCCCTGCTTTTCTGCCACCTTTAATACCAAAAACGATGATAGACCCTGCGCCTTTTGGAAGATATTTTGCAGCCAACTCTCTTCCAGGATGGTTCTGGTTTTCTGGATATAAAACCCATTCAACAGCTGGGTGATTATCTAGATATTCGACCATTTTTCTTGCGTTTGATACATGCTCTTTCATTCGAACATGGAGAGTTTCTAGACCTAGAGTAAATTGAAATGCATTATATGGACTAATAGCAGGTCCCATATCTCTCAACAACTGAACTCTCGCCTTAACGATGAACGCTTGGGCACCTAATGCTTCAGCATATACTAAATCATGATAGCTTGGATCTGGTGTTATAAATCCAGGAAACTTAGAGTTATTCCAATCAAACTTCCCTCCATCTACTATTACACCACCTAGTGTTGTCCCATTACCTAACAACCATTTTGTGGCGGAATGGACAACAATATCAGCTCCGTGTTCAATTGGCTTACAAAGGTAAGGTGTGGCAAACGTGTTATCAACAATTAACGGAATCCCTGCTTCATGAGCAATCTCTGCTACAGCTTCGATATCAAGTACATCTAAGCTTGGATTTCCGATCGTCTCAGCAAAAATTGCTTTCGTTCTTGGAGTAATGGCAGCTCGAAAATTTTCTGGGTTTTTGGGATCTACAAAAGTTGTTTTAATTCCATATTTAGGTAAAGTTGCAGCAAATAAATTATATGTTCCACCATATAAAGTTGAGGCCGATACAATTTCATCACCGGTACCTGCGAGATTTAACACCGACAATGTAATCGCTGCCATTCCACTTGCTACGGCTAAACTGCCAACTCCTCCCTCAAGCTGGGCGATTCTTTCCTCAAAAACAGTTGCAGTAGGATTATGTATTCTTGTGTAAATATAACCAGGCTCTTTCAATCCAAATAAGTTAGCCGCATGTTCAGTATTATCAAAAACATAAGCGTTAGATTGATAAATTGGTACAGACCTTGCACCTGTCATTTCATCTTTTTTAAGTCCACCGTGAATTGTTAATGTTTCTTGCCGATATTGCTTGTCACTCATCTTTGTTCCTCCCCTATAGTACAGCTCTGAATTGTCTACAAGTAGGTGTAAACACATGATGAAGGATTCTGTTTTTTAGACTAATTTCATTGTAATCGGTTAAACTCTATTACGACAAGCCTTCTATCAATAAGTTTTTTAAATTAATTTAAAGAGTGCTTCAAGCTTTAGAAAATCACGATATGACCCTTTTATTGAAATACTTCCAAGTGAAATTAATTGCTTTAAGCTAATTTTATTTTGTACCATATCCTCTAAATCCTGCTCTTCTCCCTCAATAAGAAAATCTACCTTTGTTGGAGGAACAGCTAACAAACTTGACCCATTTGAAGATAGTTCAAGATAATAGCTTGACTTATGTTTAGCCCTAATTTCAACTACTAGAACTCTATTTATTAAGATTGGTTTTATAAATTCTGCTTTATTTATGCCAGTGATAAAATCAGAAATTAACATAAAAAAAATCCTCCCGCTATCAATAAGTTACTTACTAACTTCATTGATTATCGGAAGAATCCTTTAAATAAAACTCGACAGTTTCTGCCCTTGCTTAGAGAATTTCACTATTTCCCAAGAAATATGTCAGTTTATCTATTATATTGTTTTAAAAGGTCGTAAAGATGTCCTACCGACTGAAACGCATATACCCTTTCCCTTATTTTCCCGTCTTCAAAAATAAGCAAACATGGTACACTTTCTATTCCTAATTCTTTCGCATCTTCTGGATAATAATTCAAATTTACAGAAAAAATATCCAGATTTGGCAGTAACTCATCTACAACAGTCAGCATTTTTTTAGCTACCTGACAAGTACCGCACATTGGGGTAAATAAGTATATTACTTTAATACCTTTATTCGGTATCATTAGCTCTTTTTCTTTCCACTCAATCATAACTCTAATTTTTTTGCACCCTTCTAAAGAAATTTAGCATTTACATCTATATTAGCACTAAGTAAAACTGATGCAACATGATGATCAGGTGCTGTTGCAACCTCACGGTAAGCCCGGTCAATATAGAGGTGGGATGCCTCTGGAAATTCTCGTTTGAATTGTTTGCGTAACCGGTCACCAGCATCATCAGAATCAACTAAAATATACACATCTTTTAGAAATAGCTCATCAATTAATTCATCCATTTTCGTCAAGCTAATGGTACCATTTGTACAGATGATTTCAATTGGTTCACATATTACATTTAATACTTTCTTTTTATCTGATTTTCCTTCAACAATTATTACTTTTTCAACCTCAACTAACGACATAACCATCACCTATTTTTAAAGTAAAAAGTCTTTTCTATAACGTATTCGATTTGTCGAGGTTGTTTCCCTTTAATTTCATGTTTTTTCTTATCATTTAGAAAAAACATTCAAAGAAAACCACCATTTAGGAAAGCCATTAGGTTATAAGTGCGAAAAAAGCAGTGGTGTACGCCACTGCTTCCACATTAACACCAGCCATTTTCATCGTCACAGTCGACATATTTTTGATCTGGTTCAGATAGAACATCTGCTATTTGATAAAAGCGGCTATCATTAAATTCATAACCTGCTTTTAGGTTATAATTATTCTCTGAGACCATTTGGCCAATATTTTCTTTTTCCAGATAAAGATTTAATTGCCCATCTCCAAATTTGCCGACAACTCGATCAGTTATATCTAATCGTTGTTTTTGAAAAGTCATATGGACACCCTCCTTTATCTTACTAATAGGGTGTCCATATTTTATCACATCATGCTTATTAGTCTTGATTCGTCATTTCTTCATATTGCTCAGCGGTCATTAACTTTTCAACGTCTTCAAGGTTTGAAGGCTCGATGACAATCATCCACGCTTTTTCATATGGAGATTCATTAACAAATTCCGGGCTATCATCAAGGTCCTCATTGATTTCAACAATCCTTCCGCTTACTGGTGCATAAAGCTCTGAAACAGTTTTAACTGACTCAACACTTCCGAAAGGCTCGTCCGCTTGGATTTCGTCTCCAACTTGTGGCAGCTCGACGAAAACGATATCACCTAGTTCTGATTGGGCAAAATCAGTAATTCCAATTCGAACCTTATCCCCTTCAATTTTTACCCACTCGTGTTCTTCCGAATAACGAAGTTCTTTAGGTGTGTTCATGTTCTCATACCTCCAGGTTTCTTAACATTTTTTCATGTCTTAGAATAAGTTAAATTTCCTTTATTTTCTAACGTGATGAATTATTACTGTTTTAGCAGTTTTTTGTCACTGTTGCAAGAGATATCTGTTATTTTCCCCAAGTTTCACCAAATTGCTCTTCCTTAAAACCTACTGTTACTTTTTGATCTCCAACAGTTAGAGGTCGTTTTATTAACATCCCATTAGATGATAATAGCTCAAGCATTTCATCTTCTGACATTGTCGCTAATTTATCTTTAAGACCAAGCTCTCTGTATTTTTGCCCACTTGTATTAAAGAATTTTTTTAATTCTAACTGACTTTTTTTATAAATACTTGCTAACCCCTCTTTGGTTGGCGGGTTTTCCACAATATGTATTTCATTAAATTCAATGTTATGTTCTTCTAACCATTTTTTCGCTTTTCGACAAGTACCGCATTTAGGATACCAATAAAAATCTAACGCCATTCGTATCACCTCCATGTACCATCTAGATAAACTCTTATTCCATTTATAGAAGGAATATTTTTTCTTTATCTTATCATAAATCATCATGAAGGCATAATGAGGGATATCCTCATTTTGATAAAATATTGCTAATATCGCGACAAGGAGACAATCAATGTTTGATTGTCTCCTTTTTCTTATGCTAAATATGCATTTTTATCAATAATAGCTGCTGCGATCTCTCTTTTCTTCCCGATCACGTTAATTGGTGTATGCCTTGTGAATTTTCGTAATGCCGATAACATCATTCGCAGGGAATCACCTGATTCCACTGCAATTAACGATTCTTTTGCATGTGCCTCAATTTCATTGAAGGCTTCCTGACAATAGACTTGTGTGTAAAGAAGCTTTTGCTTATTCTTTTCCTCGCCTGTTTTGGCGATTGCCTTTTCTGTTCGAAGAATGGCTGATTCCATTGCATATATATTGCTCACAATATCTGCAATATTTACTAATACTTCCTGTTGCTTTTGGAGTTCTTTTCCGTACTTTTGGGCAGCCAGACCTGCAATAAGAATACCTATTTTCTTTGCATTTTTTAACAGGTATTTCTCTTGCTCAAGCGTTCCATCTCCAACATCCTCAGGCATAAGCATCATTAACTCTTCTTGCAGGCTTTGCGCCTTTTGGAATAAAGGCAACTCCCCTTTTAATGCCTTTCTCAAATATGTTCCTGGTACTAAAAGGCGATTAATTTCATTTGTTCCTTCAAAAATACGATTTATACGTGAGTCGCGGTAAACACGTTCTACTTCATATTCCGCCATAAAACCGTACCCGCCATGGATCTGCACAGCTTCATCGACAACATAATCAAGTGTTTCTGAACCAAATACTTTATTCAATGAGCACTCGATTGCATATTCAGCAATGGATTTGGCTACCTCCTTCCCATCATTAATCTCTTCATCTGTCAGGCGGCTCATCCGATCTTCAAATAGACCAACTGTGCGATATACTGAGCTTTCCATTGCATATGTTTTTACAGCCATGTTGGCAAGTTTCTCTTGAATAAGGGAGAAGCTTGAGATCGGCGTTTTGAATTGTTGACGTTGATTTGCGTATTGAACAGCAACATCGATCATTCTTTTTGAACCGCCAATTGTTCCAACTGCAAGTTTGTAACGACCAATGTTTAAAATGTTAAAAGCAATCACATGCCCTTTCCCTAATTCACCTAGTAAGTTTTCTTTTGGGACTAGAGCATCTTCTAATATAACTGTTCTTGTAGATGAGCCTTTTATCCCCATTTTCTTTTCTTCAGGACCAGTGGACACACCTGGGAAGTCCCTTTCAACAATAAAGGCTGAGAATTGTTCACCGTCAACTTTAGCATAAACAATAATGACATCAGCAAAACCAGAGTTTGTAATCCATTGCTTTTCACCATTTAGAACATAGTGTGTGCCCTCTGCATTCAATTTTGCCGTTGTTTTTGCTCCTAACGCATCAGATCCTGAACTTGGCTCTGTTAATGCATAGGCTGCAATTTTTTCACCTGTTGCAAGACCTGGCAGGTATTTCTTCTTTTGTTCTTCATTTCCAAACAAAACAATCGGTAATGAGCCGATACCTACATGTGCACCAAAGGAAAGGGAGAAGCTACCAGCTCTTGAAATTTTCTCGGTAATAAGAGCAGAGCTGATTTTATCTAAACCAAATCCGCCGTACTCTTCTGGAACATCTGCACCTAATAAGCCAAGTTCCCCTGCTTGCTTTAGCAATTTTACAGACTTTTCAAATTGATGATTTTCGATATCCTCTAAATGTGGCACAACTTCATTTACTGTAAAATCCTCGGTTGTTTTTGCAATCATTTTCTGCTCATCTGTAAAGTCTTCTGGAGTAAACATACGATCATATGTTATATCCTCAATTAAGAAACTGCCACCTTTAATCACTGAATTTGTTGCTTTTGACATGAAAAATTCCCCCACTCGTTTCATTTTCATCACCGCGATCTATTAGCCTAGCAATCTCCTAAAGTTAGACTAATTCAAATACTCCAGCAGCACCCATTCCTCCACCAATACACATTGTGACAACACCAAATTGTTGATTTCGCCGCTTCATTTCATGAATAAGTGAAAGGGTAAGCTTTGTACCTGAACAACCAAGCGGATGACCTAGAGCAATGGCTCCGCCATTTACATTAACTTTCTCTTCATCAAGTCCAAGCTCACGTATGACCTGAATAGATTGAGAGGCAAATGCTTCATTTAATTCAAATAAACCAATATCTGAAAGCTCAAGTCCTGCATATTTTAACGCTAATGGTACTGCAGCAACTGGACCGATTCCCATCACCTCAGGCGGAACACCGGCAACTGCAAATGATCTAAACTTTGCCATCGGTTTGTACCCTAGTGACTCAGCCTTTTCTCGATCCATCAGCATAACGGCTGCCGCACCATCACTAGTCTGTGAAGAATTTCCAGCCGTAACAGTGCCTTTTATTGAAAAAGCTGGCTTGAGAGTAGCTAAAACTTCTGATGTCGTATTTGCGCGCACCCCTTCATCCTGGTTGAATTGGACAACCTTCTCTTGAAGCTTATGATCAGCCCCTACCGTTCTAACGTTCACCTCAACAGAAACAATTTCATCATCAAACTTTCCTTCTTGGATCGCTTTTGCTGCGCGTTTATGACTTCGTACAGCAAATGCATCTTGTTCTTCACGGGAGATCCCATATTTTGTTGCTACCTGTTCAGCCGTGTGCCCCATTCCCATATAATATTCAGGTGCTTCCTCTGCTAATTTTGCATTTGGTCGAACAACATGCCCCATCATCGGGACAAGGCTCATGGATTCAGCACCTCCCGCAATTGCTGTATCAGAATGACCTAGCATAATCTTCTCTGCCCCATATGCAATACTCTGTAGTCCAGAAGAGCAATAGCGATTAATAGTAATTGCAGGAACCGAATAAGGAAGTCCAGCTAAAGCCCCAATATTTCTTGCCATATTTAAGCCTTGCTCAGCTTCAGGCATCGCACATCCGATAATTAAATCATCGATATTTCCTTCATAATTACCCGCTCTTTTCAGCGTTTCCTTTACGACCAATGCACCTAAATCATCTGGCCGCATATTAGCTAAAGTCCCCTTTTTCGCTCTACCAACAGGTGTTCTAGCTCCCGCTACAATGACTGCTTCTCTCATTTAACAAACCTCCTTTTTAACATGATTTTAATTTCTAAGCGGTTTTCCTTTTACAAGCATGTGCTGCATTCGCTGCTGGGATTTTCCTTCCGCTACTAAACTTATGAACGCTTCTTTTTCTAAATTTAATAAATATTGCTCATCAACCTCTGTTCCAAACGGTACTTTTCCTCCAGCTATTACAAAGGCTAGCTTCTTAGCAATTTTTAAATCATGATCTGAAATATAGCCTGATAGGTACATAGACTGTGCACCAAGTAACAGTGTTGCATAGCCTGTTTCACCCACTACAGGAATTTTCTTTCTAATTGGCGGCTGATAACCTCCATCATGCAAATCGATCACACGCTGCTTTGCATCAAAAATAAGATGGTCACTGTTAACACTTATATGATCTTTTTCATTTAAGAACCCATTTCGTTTTGCTTCTGCAGCAGATGCAGATACTTTTGCCATAGCAATTGTCTCAAATACTTTATTTGCAACAGACTGTAAATCAAAATCTGCACCTTTTGGCATATTGCTTAACATTTTAATATAAAGCTCTTTATTTCCCCCTCCACCAGGAATTAACCCGACACCAACTTCTACTAACCCCATATATGTTTCACTTGAAGCTTGTATGCTGCTTGCTGGAAGACAAATTTCTGCTCCTCCACCTAATGTCATTCCAAACGGAGCCGCTACAACTGGTTTTTTACAATATTTCAATCGCATCATAGCTTGTTGGAATTGATGAACGACCATTTCGATTTCAAAAAGGTTATCATCCTGTGCTTCCATTAAAATCATGCCAAGGTTCGCTCCAACACAAAAATTCTTTCCTTGGTTTCCGATGACAAGTCCTTTGTAGTTTTTCTCTACTTCATCAATGGCATAATTAATCATTTGAATAATATCAAAACCGATAGCATTGCTTGGTGAATGGAATTCTAATAATGCGACACCATCACCTAAATCAATAAAACTGGCACCGCTGTTTTTCTTAATGACTCCATTCATTTCCTTATAGTTTTTTAAATTTATTACTTTAGAATTCTGCTTCACTAAACGATATTCACCATCGGTATAGAAAAACTGAACACCATTCTCTTTTCGATAAAATGTTCCGAATCCTTTTCCTAACATATCTCCAATCCAGCCAGGTACCTTCAAGCCCTGCTGCTCCATTAACTCTACTGACTTTTCAACTCCTATTGCATCCCACAACTCAAAAGGACCTACTTCCCAACCGAAACCCCATTTCATCGCCTGATCAATCGCGACAATATCATCAGCTATTTCACCTAAAAGTTCCGCAGAGTAAATCAGCGTTGGAATTGTAATTCCTCTTAGCAATTCTCCTGCTCGATCATCTGCGTATATAAGCGCTTTCAATTTATTTTCTAATCCCTTTGCTTGCTTTGCCTGTTCAAGGGATGGGGCATGTAATTTTGTTCTCTCTTCGTATTCAAAAGTCTCAGGATTTAATTCAAGAATATCTTTACCTGATTTTTTATAAAAGCCTTGACCGTTTTTACTGCCTAACCATTTATTCTCGAGCATTTTTTGCATAAATTCCGGAATTTCAAATACCTCTTTTTCTTTTCCCTCTACCTGTTCATGTACATTTTTGGCAACATGAGCAAATGTATCGAGTCCTACGACATCAAGAGTACGAAAAGTGGCACTCTTAGGTCTGCCGATAATCGGACCTGTGATAGAATCGACTTCACCAACGCGATAACCGCCCTTTATCATTTCCTGAACGGTTACTAATAACCCGTAAGTACCAATCCGATTGGCAATAAAGTTCGGTGTGTCTTTCGCTTCGACAACCCCTTTACCTAGAACATCCTCTCCAAATGTTTTCATAAATTCTAGGATATCCTGATCCGTATCTTTTGTAGGTATAACCTCCAGCAGCTTTAAGAATCTTGGAGGATTAAAGAAATGTGTTCCTAAAAAATGCTTTCTAAAGTCCTCTGAGCGTCCTTTAGCCATAGCTTCTACAGAAATCCCGGATGTATTTGAACTAACAATACTGCCTTCTTTTCTATATTGATCAACAATCGCAAAGATCTCTTGTTTTACAGCTAGTTTTTCGACAACAACCTCAATAATCCAATCTGCTTCACGAATGCGTTGCATATCATCTTCAAAATTTCCTACCTCAATACGATCAAGATGACTCTTGTCTGTTAGTGGTGCTGGTTTCTGTTTAAGAAGCTTTTGAACCGCTGTTTGCGCTAGACGGTTTCGAACAGTTTTATCTTCTAATGTAAGACCTTTTTTCACCTCTTCTCCATCTAGTTCACGAGGTACAATATCTAATAGTAATACAGGGATGCCGATATTTGCTAAATGTGCTGCAATTCCAGAGCCCATTACCCCTGAGCCTAATACAGCAGCTCTTTTTATACGCTGGACCATACATTTTCCCCCTTATTTGAATGAATACTCATTCATTTTTCTCCCAAAAAAAATGAACCTTACGAATTTAGTTCCTTTATTATTAATATAAAAGATTTGGGTCATGACTTCAATAGATTTATCACAATTTTTCTTAAATAATCAAATCCCTCATTGGACAACTTAAGCTTTAGGAGGTGATATGTGATGGCAAGATTAAAAAAATCTCCTTCAAAAGCGGGTGTTAGTGCTGCGAGTGTAAAGGGGAATGCTGGACCTAATAATGAAAAAGCCGGCGGCGGTAAGCGAACTAGTCAAAATCAACAATACAAACAGCATAATATGGGTAGCGACAATATGTAATTATAGAAAAGCGCAAGGCGACAAGCATAAGGCGAATAGGAATTGAAGGTGCATTTTACCTTCAATTCCTATTTGACTAGACCCTAGAGGCAGCCAATAACGCGACGTCCTGTCGCATTGCCTGCACTTGCACGTCCTGTGCTTCGCCGATCGCGCCTGGAACTAGTCAATAAAACTAATGACAAAACTCTAAATTCCTTATCCATCCAAAAAGGGATTCAATGACCTTGCTACAGTCCCTTATTCAAATTTGACATCTTTAGCGTTTGATTATTCCTTTTATTACAAAGGCTACATTTGCGGGTCTTTCTGCCATTCTTCTCATAAAATAACCGTACCAATCCGTGCCATAAGGGACATACACCCTCATTTTAAATCCATCCTTAACGATGTCTAGTTGTTTTTCGGGTCGTATCCCGTAAAGCATTTGAAATTCAAATTGAGTCTTAGGAATCTTATATGTGTTCACAATTTGTTTTGTATATTCGATTATTTGGTCATCGTGTGTTGCAATGGCGGTATAGTGACCATTAAGCAAATGTATTTTGATGATCTTTTTAAAATTTTGATCTACATCTATTTTATCTGGATATGCAACGTTTGGGGATTCCTTATAAGCACCTTTGACAAGTCTTAAACTTGCTTGATAGTTACCTAAGTCCTCTACATCCTTTACCGTTCTATATAAATATGCCTGAAGGACTGTTCCGACATTGTCGTACTCAGATTTGAGTTGTTTAAAAATCTGCAGAGTTTTTTCACATCTTGAATAATCTTCCATATCAATAGTAATGAATACACCGTGCATTTTTGCTTTATCTAAAATACGGCGCATATTCGATAACACGACATCTTTAGATATATCTAACCCCATTGATGTTAATTTCACGGAAATTTGCGAATGTAATTTTTCGTTCCCGATTATCTCGATAGCTTTTATACAATGATTGGCTGCTTCAGCCGCTTCTTTTTCGTCAACAATAAATTCACCTAAATAGTCCAGCGTTACATCAAGCCCTTTTTCATTCAATTGTTTGATCACTTCTTTTGCTACATCTATTGTATTTCCAGCTACAAACCTTGCAGCTCCGAAACGCAAGCCGTATTTCTTTGCTAACTTTGTCATCGTTTTATTTCTGGATAAAAACATAAAAGAGTTCCGCAGAAGTTTTTCCATATTTAACAGCCTCCTCTTTAGGTTCTTATACCGAACAACAAAAGTTCAAGCTCTACCATGAATAGAAATGTATATACTGTCTTGAAGTCCATCACTTTTATACTTTCATCATGAGTTTTTAAAAACGTATTCATTTTTTCTTTCCTTTTATCCCTTACCAGATCTGTATTCGTCTTATTCCTACTATATGTTTGTTGTGGGAAACTGTTCAAAGAGGGGGAATTTCTAAAACGGCTTGCATAGTTCAAATTAGATGGTGGAACGATAGAAGCGAATGAATTGTGAGGAGGATCAAACATGCAACAGCAAAATTTTGAACAACAAGCTCAACCCGGTATGATGCAACAACCGCCAAGTGTGGTAACAACTAAAGATCAGCTTTACCTTACAGATATGCTTTCCTGGAATCTATTAGCGATGAAAAAGGCTCATTTCTTCGCCTCTCAATGCCAAAACCAACAAGTGAAAACTCAGCTGGAAAAGGTTGGGCAAATGCATGAACAACATTACAATAAAATCTTGGGTCATCTCCAACCACAACAGCAGACTTCACAGGGATCTCAATTACAATAGGAGGAATGGAGAATGGATCAAATTAAAAGTGCTTCAATGACACAAGTCCAACAAGGACCGCAAATGAATGATCGCGACTTTACAAATGACCTTTTAGCAACGGAAAAATATTTAACCACAGCCTATTCAACAGCCTTGAATGAAGCTAGTCATCAAACTCTGTATCAGGATATATTGACTGTTCTTACCGAAACACAGCAAGCTCAAAGAGATTTATATAATTTCATGTTTCAAAATGGATGGTATACGCTTGAAGCTGCTGATACACAAAAACTGCAACAATCATATCAAAAATTTTCTTCAACGATTCAACAACAATCTCCTTATGGAACGCATTAATGAAAAGGGACTGTTTTTTTAAAGACAGCCCCTTTTCTTATTCCTGATTTTTTGATTCCCTGTGTTTTTCATTTAAAACTTTTATATCATGTATAATGCTCTTCAGCTCTTCCTTTGCATCCGGATAAGTTGTATTCCAATGTTTTGCCAATGGCGGCATGGACTTTGAAATATGTGTATAAAGTGCCCACATCTTCACTTTTTCCTTCAATTCATCCGAGCAGTCGCCTACTAATAATTCGGTATATTTTTCTATGAGCCCATCAAATTGCTCTTTGAGCTTTTGATCCATTCATGAACACCTCCTAATTAATTTTGCCTTTTGCATTCAATTGGACAAGTGTTACAGCGATCATCATTTTTAGAGGTAAGATAAAATAAGCAGCAAGTAGATCTTTTTCGAACATTATTTTGTTTTTTATGAAAAAATGGAGCAATTGGATTTTTAACTTTCACCCCAAATAAAGCAGGTGCTGCCTCCGATACAACATAGGAAAAATCCTCTTCTATCCTCGCCTTGATTTCCTCTGTTATGTTTGGATCCTCTAATGTAGATTCATACATCCAAAAAATATAGATGGCAACATTTTCCCAAAGAATCACCTTTGAAATTCGTGTTACTCTTGAAATTGTCGCTACCATATGGGCTATATTCTGTTTAAACAGAGCTTCTAATACCTTATCTCGCCATTCATTCCGGTTCGAAGCAGGAGTTGTGACTTCTAAGTTTGTAAAATGAAAGCTCGGCAACCAAATTGGATCATCTTCTTCTGTATATAAAGAAAGATTATCAATGGAACTATTCAGCCCTTTATTAAATACACTTAAACTATATAAAACAAGAGCAGCTAAAAAAGCATATCTCTTCACAAGCATTGATCCTAAGACTTGATGTTTATCCGAATTTAATTTTTTTTGTAAATCTTCATTGAATAACCTTTTCAAACGATCCTCTTTTAATAATTCAGGACCTTTGATCATGAGATGCGGTGATTTTTCTTGCAAGCATAATCGATACTTTTCTAATGTTTCTTGTTCTGCTTTTGTTAATTCAGCCATTTAATGCGCCAACTTCCTTTACAATACATCTTCCCCTTCCATGAGGGATACAAAGCGGAGTACCAAATATAGGATCGACTGTTACCTCACAGTTCATCTGGAAGACATTTTGTACTAGGTTGCAATTAATCACTTCTTCTGGCTTTCCTTGCGCAAACACCTTTTTATCTTTCAATGCAACCAGATTATGAGCATAACGACAAGCTAAATTTAGATCGTGAAGAACCATAACAATCGTTCGATTTTCCCGTTCATTCAACTCAAATAGGAGGTCCAGTATTTCAATTTGATGTGTCATATCCAAATAGGTTGTTGGTTCATCCAACAAAATAATATCAGTCTTTTGTGCCAAGGTCATAGCAATCCACGCACGCTGTCTCTGACCTCCTGATAATGAATCAACCGGCCGTTCAGCTAACTCTTTTAAACCAGTTGCCTCAAGAGCGCTATTAACAGCTTCTTCATCCTCTTTAGACCATTGTTTTAACCAGCTTTGATATGGATAGCGCCCTTGTTTTACTAACTGAAGAACAGTTAATCCTTCTGGTGCCACAGGACCTTGCGGAAGAATCGCAAGCTGTTTGGCTACCTCTTTTGTTGGTAATTTAGCAATAGTACTTCCTTCTAATAATACAGATCCTTCCTTTGGCTTCAACAGTCTCGCAATAGACCTGAGCAAGGTTGATTTCCCGCATCCATTACTGCCGATAAAAACAGTAATTTCACCTTTTGGAATTTTCACATCCAGCTCATTTATAATGATCGTATCTCCATAAGAAAGTGTGAGCGCACTTGTTTCGATAGCTGTCATTTAAATCGCTCCTTTTTAATGCTAGGAATTTAAAAAAATTCTTGTACTATGGGTAAGTGCTCGGCATCCAGCTCCGAAGCACAGGACGCGCAAGTGCAGTAGTTGCAACAGGACGTTGCGCTTTTGTTCATGGCTCTTAAAGCTAATTGTTTCTTGTTTTGTATAACAAATAGATAAAATATGGGGCTCCAATTGCAGCAGTAAATACACCTGCTGGAACCTCTAGTGGAGAAAATAAAGTTCTACCTATTAGGTCCGCCACCATCACTAGAATGGCTCCAATCAATGCAGATACTGGAAGGAGAGCTCCAAACGATGAACCTACGATCCTTCTTCCTATATGTGGTGCCATTAACCCTACAAAACCAATAACTCCTGCAAAGGCAACTGCACTCCCAGTTAGAGCCGTGCTTAAAAGTAATAATAAAAAACGATTTCGTTGTACGGCACTTCCGACTCCAGTTGCTAGCTCATCACCTAGCTCCTGGATATTGACATTTCTAATTGAAATGATGGTAACTATTAGTAAAATCATAACAACAGGTAATAAAATCCGTACCTGCTCCCAAGTAGACCCGTAAACCGTTCCAGTTATCCAGACATTTGCTTGAGCTGCTTGATAAATCGGACCCTTCACCATAAATAATGTTGTCAATGATTGGGCAAGCATAGACAAGCCAATCCCAATTAAAACAAGTCTGATTGATGAAGATCCATTTTTCCAGGACAGTAGATAAACGAGAATTGCCACAAGCGTAGCACCTAGGAAGGCTGCTAACGGCATCCATTTAATACTTACTATTAGCGAATTACTGCGATCGCTAAACAGCAATAAAAATAACACAACCCCAACAGATCCTCCACCTGTAATACCAATAATATCAGGCGATGCTAAAGGGTTACGAATTAATCCTTGCAAAATAGCTCCTGCAACAGCTAAGCAAATACCTACTAATAAAGCAATGATAATTCTAGGTAGACGAAATGAAAAGATAAATAAATTTTCCATTTCATCACCATATCCGAATAACGTTTTCATAACATTAAGCGGGCTAATGAGAACCTCGCCAACCCCTGTACTTATTAAAAATACAACTACTGTAATAGCTATTAAGATAGATGTAATAGCAAAAGCTTTTTTATCTACTAAAAAGGAGAGTTTATCCGAGCCCAACCGAAGCTTATAATATTTTTTCATGATTAATTGAACCCCCTACGTGCAATGTAAATGAAAAAGGGAGTTCCTATTAAAGCCGTCATTACACCCACTGGCAATTCTTCAGGCATGACAATGTATCTCGCTAATATATCAGCTAATACCAGTAGAGATCCCCCGAGTACAATACAATATGGAAGTATCCATCTGTAATCATTCCCTACAATAAATCTAGAAAAGTGCGGAATCACAATCCCTATAAAGGCAATTGGCCCTACAACAGCAACAGATCCACCGCCTAAAATAATCACAATCAATGCACCCAGAAGCTTCACAAAACCTGTTCTTTGTCCCAATCCCTTCGCCACATCTTCCCCCATTGTTAACACATTAATTTTGGGTGAAAGAAGTAAACTAATCAAAATCGCTGGAATGACATAAGGAAGTATAATAGCTAAGCCTTCTAATTTTCTTCCTTGAATGGAACCCGCTAACCAAAATAAAACTTGATCTAAGGCAGCTTCATTTACAACTAGTAAACCTTGTGTTAAGGAAGAAAACAATGCTGCCATCGCTGCACCAGCTAATGTTAGCTTCATTGGGGTAAGTCCTTCCCTGCCAAATGAGCCAACAAAATAAACGACAAACGCCGAGAAGGCTGCTCCAGCAAACGCAATCCATGTAAATGCTTGAAACGAATTTACGTAAAATACGGAAATGGCAATAACCAGAAAAAAACCTGCTCCTGCATTAATACCAAAAACACTTGGTGATGCTAGGGGGTTTTTGGTCAATGCTTGCATGATTGCTCCCGCAAGAGCTAAGCTCGCCCCTACCACAGCCCCTATTAAGGCCCGAGGCAAACGAACTTCATAGACAATAATATGTTCATTACTGCCATTAAAATGAAAAAAAGCATCATACACCGTTTTTAGATTTGTGTTAGCATATCCGAAAATAAGACTCCCACACATTAAAATGATGAGAATTGAAAATCCTATAAGTAATCCTATAGTTTTTTGAAAGGTAGATTTCGATAACATATTTGCTCCCTATACTTTTCCATTCATACTTTCTTTTATATTATCAAAAATTAATGATTTTGAAAATCATTTTCATTTGACAGTTGACAATCACCATATTTCCTTTTATCATTCTCTATGTAAATGAAAATCATTATCAAATAGTGGAGGGTCAAATCATGAGCAGTACATACAAAAAGTCTTGGTTATCATTATTTTTACTAAGTATTACTTTTCTTATTCTGGCAGCTTGCGGGAATGCCAATGAAGAAACGGCAGATACTGAAGGGGCTGAAGGAACAAATGATGCACCTGCAGAAGAAACATATACAGTTGAACATGCGATGGGAACGACAGAAATTACTGGTACTCCAGAAAAAGTTGTTATCTTAACCAACGAGGGAACAGAAGCACTATTATCAATGGGGGTAACTCCAGTTGGAGCTGTTCAATCTTGGTTAGGTGAGCCATGGTATGAACATATTTCAGACCAAATGGCTGATGTCCAAGTAGTAGGAACTGAGAGCGAAGTAAATATAGAGGCAATTGCTGCACTAAAGCCCGACTTAATTATTGGAAATAAAATGCGTCAAGAACAAGTCTATGAAAAATTAAGCGCCATTGCTCCTACTGTCTTTGCTGAGACATTAAGAGGCGACTGGCAAGAAAACTTTAAGTTATATGCAAAAGCATTAAACCGTGAAGAAGAAGGCAAAAAGGTGATTGATGATTTTGAATCACGAATTACAACTTTGAAGGAATCACTTGGCGATAAATTAAATCAAGAAGTTTCGGTTGTACGCTTTATGGCAGGCAAGACAAGAGTTTATTATACTGATACATTTTCTGGCGTGATCTTTGATAAGCTTGGACTTAAGCATTCAAGTTCGGTACAAGAGCTATTTAAGGATAATCCAGATGATCTGTTTGTTCGTGAAGTTGGAAAAGAAATTATTCCACAATTAGATGCTGATATTTTATTCTACTTCACTTACGCACCACCTGGTGATACAGAAGCAACAAAAACAGAAGAAGATTGGATAAATGATTCACTTTGGAAGAACTTGGAAGTTGTTAAAGCTGAGAAAGCATATAAAGTAGACGATGCAATCTGGAATACAGCTGGTGGCGTCATTGCTGCTAACTTATTATTAGATGATATCGAAAAAATCATGACTGAAGAATAACAAAAGCGTAAGGGGCTTGGCGCTGGCAGTCTAAAACCGCGACGTCCTGTCGCAAAGACTGCACTTGCACATCCTGTGCTTCGGAGCTGGATGTTGAAGCGGTTATCTACAGTTCATGCAATTAAAAATTCTTAAGAATAAACAGAACGCGCGGCTGACAATGTTAGCTGCGTTTTTATTTTTCTTTTCCTTATATCCTTTAATATTGTTAATTCTATATAAAAAAGGGAAAAATAACAGTAAATCAGCCATTATATAGGAGATGAGGTAATTGCTTCAGGCAGCATTTTGGGGCGCTCTTGCTGGATCACCTATCTTTTTTGGTGCTTTACTAGGTATTTTCACAAATCTCCCTAAAAAAATCACAGGGCTTATTATGTCATTTGGAACCGGTGTTTTAATTGGCGCTGCTTCGTTTGAATTACTAACAGAAGCAGTAGATGAAGGAGGATTATTCGCAACCTCAATTGGATTTCTATCGGGTGCATTAGTGTTTACTCTCTCTGAATCGATTATTTCCAAAAAAGGCGGGAGTGAACGGAAGCGGTCGAAAAAAAGTTCGGAAAATCATTCAGGTCTTTCAATCTTTATTGGAACAATTATTGATGCTGTTCCAGAGTCAATTATTATTGGCGTAAGTTTACTGGAACAAGGAACGGTAAGCTACTTAATGGTTATTGCTGTATTGATCAGTAACTTTCCTGAGGGACTTTCAAGTACTGTTGGATTAAAACATGACGGGTATAAACGAAAAACGATATTACTCATGTGGTTTATCGTTGTTATCCTGTCATCTATTAGTTCTTTATTAGGCTATGCACTTCTTCAACATGCACCCTCACATCTCGTTTCAATCATTTCTGCTTTTGCAGCAGGCGGCATTTTCGCTATGGTATCCTCGACGATGATGCCCGAAGCTTTTGAAGAAGGCGGTGCAGTTGTAGGTTTCATTGCTTCGTTAGGTCTTTTAGCTTCATTGTTTTTAGCCCACATATAATGGGACAGTTCATATTTTGAAAACTGTCCCTTTTATCTAATCCTTACATCCCTGACTCTTCAAAATCAATGATATCTTTATTTTTTCCAATTATAAGCAAAACATCACCTACTGTAATTGTTTCGTTCCCAGACGGTGATACACAGATCTCTTCCCCTCTTTGAATACCTACGATATTACATCCATATTTTGAGGGAATATCCAAGTCGTAAATTGTTTTATTACATAACTTCTTTGTCGCAACCACTTCTACAAGACTGTACTCCCTTGATAGCTCAATATAATCAATCATCTTTTCTGAAATAATATGATGGGCAATGCGCTTTGCCATATCTCGCTCAGGATGAATCACTCGGTTCACACCGATTTTGTCTAAGACTTTTTGATGGTAGTCATTTTGTGCTTTAGCCCATACTTGTGGAATACCTAATTCTTTTAAAATGAGGGATGTTAAGATGCTAGCTTCAATATCATCTCCAAATGATACGAATGCATGATCAACATTTCGTACTCCCAGCTGTTTTAAAATCGCTTCATCAATAGCATTTGCTCTGACTGCATGTGTAGCATAAGCAGCATACTGTTGGACTTTTTCCTCACTTTTATCGATCGCAAGAACTTCAATTCCGAGCTCATGGAACTCCTTTACAAGACTTCCTCCAAAACGACCTAAGCCAAATACAGCAAATTGCTTCTTCACAAAAATTCCTTCTTTCAATCCAAAATGTAGGTAGATGACAACTGTTTTCTGAACATCTTTAACTAAATTAGAAAAACTAAATTCAAAATCCATTGTTTTTCTCATTAATCAACCATAATCTGAACGTAAAAAAAGACACAAAGGTAGTGAACCCCTGTGACTTTTAGTAAGCACATGTTCATCCCTTTAACGCTTGCGAGGTTAGCTGTCGGGTTCGGGCAAAAGAGAGTAGCCCTGCAAACATCTTGATGTTTGATTCACCCCAAGTCATGTTAAGACATTTCATGGGTCCCCCGCTCCTATTTATAGGATTAAGCGATCTTTGATCATCTATTCTTTTTTTCGTATATAAGCGTCTCATTTTAATAAAAATGAATAATAAAATATTTCCGAATGTAATCTTACTCCCCTTACCAATCAATCGTAAAGCATGAAAAAATTCATTTTTGGTTTAAAAAAGGGCAAAATCTATAATCAAACCGTTTACAACGAATATTTCCTTAACCAAGCTTCTTATTTCAACCTTTATCAAGGCTCTGTAAATTAGGTCTGATATTTGCTAATCAATATAATATGAAAAAACAAAAAAGACACAGTCAACTTTGGCTGTGTCCATTGAGTTTATTAATTACTTTTTTTATTTGAAGGCTCTTCATCTTCCATGAGGCCTTTTGTTGCATTTTTGAATTCTCTAAGTGTCTTTCCAGCAGCTTTTCCAAGTTCAGGTAATTTCTTTGGCCCAAATACTAATAAAGCGACAAACATAATGAGTAATATTTCTCCAAATCCAAGATTCATGTTTACACACTTCTTTCTAAAAGAGTGATAGACTACTTATAAAGTATAAATGAATCTTAAAAAAGAAGCAAAATAAGGTGTTAAATTTTTCTTACTTGCAGATAAAAAAGTAATGAAACACAAAGACCCATGATTATAGCTAGTGGAACGATGAATGTTAAATGGTGATCCTTATTCTTCGCTTCTATCGCATCATCATTTGTTACAATCTCACTTTTCATTTGTTCATCTTTCTCTTTATTTTCAACTTGCTCAAGCGCTACTTCTGTAATAATCCTGTCATCCTCACCCTTAATAACCAGCTCCCCAGTTGGACTTATCACTTTTTCAGTACTTTCTCCATGTCGTTTTGTGAAAGGAGTATCTTCCTTGACTAAAAAAGTATGATCAGAAGGATCTGTAAATTTTTCGTTTTTTAGTATCTGATCTGTTTCAAAATGGTCAAAGCCATAGTCTAATAAGGCTATCGTATCATCATAGGATTGTTGACTGTACATTGTATTTAGCGTCACAGCAATCAAACTTAAGTTTTCCCGCTCAGCAGTTGTTACAAGAGTAAACCCTGCCTCTTGAACGAATCCGTTTTTTCCACCTGTAATTCCTTCATATTCCTTGTCACGCACCATTTCATGATGATTAATAATGGTTGTATCCCAGCTCTCTCCATCCCATTTCAACTCGCTGGTTTGAAAGATGTCTCTAAACGTTTGATTTTGTAAAGCATACTGCGTAATTTTGGCCATGTCCTCTGCTGTTGTCAAATGATCTGGTTCATGAAGCCCATGAGGGTTCGTAAAATGAGTATTTTCTACCCCCACTTCTTGCTGCAAAAATTCATTAAATTCTTTTGTAAATTGATCAACTGAACCACTAAGATGTTCAGCAATCGCAACTCCTGCATCATTTCCTGAATTAATAACTAAACCTTGAATTAACTTTTTTAATGGAACCTGCTCACCTATTTCTAAGTAAACCCGGGTTCCTTCTACATTTCTTGCGTTTTCACTGACAGTCACAAGATCATTTATATTCCCTTTTTCAATTGCAAAAATAGCTGTGGCAATTTTCGTTATACTTGCTGGCGGGAGCTTTTCTTTACTATTTTTTCCATAAAGAATTTGTCCTGAGTCTGCATCAACCAAAACAGCAGCTTGGCTAAAAAGTTGTAAATCTTTATTTTCCATGTGATCTGGGGCCTCAGCCTTCATCTGTTCCGGCAATATAAATGAGCATATGACGAAAGCAATCAGAACATACTTAAGGTAGAATTTTTTCATGATGCTGCTCCTATACTTATTGTTCTTATCTTTCCTAAACTAGGATAACAAGCGATTCCTCCAAAAATCAATGTCAGTATTTTGAAACAAATCCTACTTATCTACTATTAATGAATTGACTCTTTGAAAAGGAGGATTTATACTTTAGACTGACGAACGTAAGGAAGGTTGATAACATGTCTGCAACGAACATTAAGCATGCTGGATTAATTCAATTTGCGCAAAATGGCTATGATGGCACATCTCTCGCTTCCATTGCCAATGATGTTGGAATTAAAAAACAATCGATCTATGCACATTTCGCGAATAAAGACGAACTATATTTAACAATCTTGGAAGATGTGATCAACAATGAAAGACGATATATACAAGACTATTTATCTAGTCATTCAACAATTTCTTTACATGATAAGCTCTATCAATTTTTAACGAATTATGGCAATCGATACGAGACACATGCATCCATGAAGTTTTTGTTGCGAAATGGCTTTCTCCCACCCTCCCATTTGCATGAACACATGATGAAAAAGGTGTATCAATTTTACGATGAAATCGAGCTTCTCTTTCTTCAGTATCTTGAGAAGCATCAAACTGTTTTTACATCAGCAGTTGATGAAGTGGTCATCTCCTTTATCGGTCTTATTGATTCGATTCAAATTGAGCTGCTCTATAGTGGAACAGATCGATTCCAAAGGAGGCTTAATGCAAGTTGGAAAATTTTTTGGAGAGGCATTTCGGTTCAAGAGGAGGAAATAAATAAAAATGAATAAGTATTGGTTTCTTGTTTATATATCAACATTTTTTGAAGTTAGTTGGGTAACAGGGTTGAAGCATGCATCAACTGCTTTAGAGTGGATTGGCACAGCAGTTTGTATTTTCGTTAGTTTTTATTTATTAATAACTGCAACGAAAAAACTTCCGATCAGTACAGTTTATGCTGTTTTTACAGGATTGGGGGCAGCCGGTACGGTCATTACAGAGCTCGTCTTTTTTTCGCATGAGGTAAACTGGTTAAAGCTCTTCTTATGCACGGTCCTTATTATTGGTGTTGTTGGTCTGAAAACGGTCACGTCTGAACATGGCCAGCCTGTGAAAGGAGAGAAGTAAGATGGATTGGTTATTTCTTATTTTAGCTGGTCTCTGTGAAGTAGCTGGTGTTGCGGCAATTGCACGTTTTAATGAGAAAAAGAGCCTTATGAATGGACTATTTCTTCTGTTAGGGTTTGGCACAAGCTTTTTATTGTTAACTTTAGCATTAGAAACTATTTCAATGGGTACCGCCTATGCTGTCTGGACAGGAATCGGAACAGTTGGCAGTACACTCTTTGGCATACTCTTTTTAAAGGAACCTGCCGGATGGAAACGCGTATTGTTTATTGCTATGATTATATCCGCAACAGTTGGATTGAAATTTTTGCCGTCGTAAATTAGTTAAGGAGACTTCTTATGCTAGCATCATTAAAATATTCCTTTTACGTTTTTTTAGGAGCCTGCAGCTATGGTATTCTATCGGTTATTGTCAAGCTCGCCTACCAACAAGGCTTCACAGTTTCTGAAGTAATAGGAAGCCAGTATTTGTTTGGATTTATCTTTGTCTTAATTCCGTTTCTATTTATGAAAAAAGTATTTTCCTTAAAGGATGTAGCTTTCTTATGTATTGCTGGAATAACAACAAGCTTAACAGGTTTGTTATACGGAAAGTCACTTGAAACGATTCCAGCCTCTCTTGCTGTTATTCTTTTATTCCAATTTACTTGGATAGGCATATTAATTGAAGCCATTGCGAATCGAAGATTACCATCAATATCTAAGTTAATTTCTATTCTGGTGTTATTTCTAGGAACCTTGCTTGCTGGAGGAGTATTTTCTGGACCAATAGAAGGATATACACTAAGTGGCCTAATATATGGATTATTAGCAGCATTTTCTTTCGCTTTATTTATATTTGTCAGCGGCAGAATTGCGACCCAGCTGCATTCTCTAACAAGAAGTTTTTTTATGTCACTCGGTGCACTTATCTTCCTATTCATTATTATATCACCTGAATTTATTGTTAACGGAGCGCTTGGAGAAGGCTTATGGAAGTATGGTAGTTTATTAGGGTTCTTTGGAGTATTATTACCTGTTCTATTGTTTTCTATCGGAACTCCTAAGATCGGTGAAGGACTTGCAACCATTTTAGGAGCAGCTGAATTGCCAACGGCTATCATTGCTTCGGTACTTATCCTCCATGAAGCTGTGACATGGGTTCAAGTCATGGGGATAATGGTGATAATCATAGGGATCGCTATACCGCAAATTAATACTCAATCAAAAAAGCAACCATTAATAGAGTAGGAAGACAATATGGTATTCACTGTCTTCCCGCTCTTTTATATTCTAGGTTTTGTCGGATCACAAGGTGGCATTTTAGTTTGAGCTGACTCCGCCAATTTCATTAGGTAATAACACTCTTCTCTCATCATATGATCTGCCATCAAAGGTGAAAAGGTACTAAGCATTTCCTTGTTTAACTCCATTTCTTCAACTTCAGCTAAAAATCCTCTGAATAACTCAATTTCGAGTTGTACTTCTTTATTCATTCTTGTTAACGCTGGGAAAGAATCAATATTTGCTCGTAAATATCCCGATAACTCAACCGCTTTTAAGTAAAATTCCTCAAAGTCTTTAACATATTCATCACTTTTTCGTTTGAGCTTTTTTTCTGTGGCATCTAATTCGTCAGAAATAGCCCCTGCATGACCAGCTGCATCTAATAGCCACAATAGATGGTGATGTAGCTCATGAAATATCGGCGGGGCTTCCTTTCTTTTTAAATAAGAAAGAACGTGTAAATATTCCTCAAGCTCATTGACCATATGATTAATAAAAGTAGGGGAGAGATGAATTTTGATTTCTCCCGCTATATGTCTTCTAATGATTGAGAGCTTGAACTCTCGAAACTCCTTCACATATTCCTCTGATTCTAATGTTAAGGATGTTAAATTTGATTGTTCTCTTGCTTTTTTTAATAAGGTATCAAATATATCTCTATAATCCTTGGCTTTTTCAATATCTTTTTTTTCCATGACTGCTAATGATTCTAAAATAAACCTTGCATGATCTCCAAGTACCTGCAACCAGAATTGATGCTCAAAAGCAGCAGCTTCCTCAAAAGTTTTCATCTTTTTTTGACCTCCTCATACACTCTTCATTAATGTGTATGTTTATAGAACTCGTTTTAGTAAAAGAAGAGTGGTTATTCAGTAATAGGACAATACACGAAAGAATATATATATTCTTGTTCAACCACTAACAAACGAGGAGGGTTTCTTCATGTTTTTTCACATCAAGGAACTTCAATACAATGCGAAACCCGAACGTCCAGACGCTGTATACGCAAAAAAGCTTCAGGAAATTTTAGGTGGTCAATTCGGCGAAATATCTGTTGCCTTGCAATACTTATTTCAAGGATGGGCAACAAGATGTCCAGGAAAGTATAAAGACATGTTATTAGATATAGGAACTGAGGAACTTGCTCATATCGAAATGCTAGCAACCATGATTGGAAGATTACTTGATAACGCACCCTTAAAAGAACAGGAGGAGGCTGCGAAAAACCCTGTAATTGAAGCTGTACTAGGCGGTATGAATCCGCAGCATGCAATTGTATCTGGATTAGGAGCAATGCCAGCGGATAGTGTAGGTAATCGCTGGACAGCAGATTATATTATTGCTAGTGGTAATTTGTTGGCAGATTTTCGAGCAAATCTTAATGCAGAGTCACAAGGCCGTTTACAAGCTGTTCGTTTATATGAAGCAACGGATGACCGCGGAGTCAAAGATATGCTGTCATTTTTAATTGCGAGAGATCGGATGCATCAAAATCAATGGATAGCAGCTATTGCAGAGCTAGAAGCCAAGGAAGGAAGAACGGTACCAAATACATTCCCAATACAGTTGGAAGCACAGGCGTTCTCATATAAATTTATGAATCTATCAAGAGGTGAAGAAAGTGCACAAGGCCGTTGGGCCAGTGGACCAAGTATGGATGGTCAAGGTGTTTTTGAATACGTACAACACCCGCAACCGCACGCTCCAAAACCAGTCTTGCGCCCAGCACCGCCTGTGTACCATAATACACCGCCTAGTAGTTGTTAAGAACAAAAGCGCAAAACGCCCGTTTATCGGTAATAATCATAAGGCGCTTGCGCTTTTGTTACATCATCGAGTTTAATGGTAGATATGTTTTTCCCAATACACGTATTGTTCGTCCTGCTCTACTTTATTCATAAATAGCTTTTCTAATACACGAATGGAAGCGTGATTCGTTTTTAAGCATTCCGCAATGATTTTATTTACTTGACCTGTTTGAAAAGCCCAGTCAAATAATGCTTGAACTGCCTCAGTCGCATATCCTTTGTTTTGTGCATCAGGATAGATACCATATCCAACTTCTACAACACCATGATCTGGTTTTCCTTTAAAACCTATATCACCAATTAATTGCTGATTCTTTTGTGAGAATACAAGCCACACTCCCCATCCAAGAAGATCTTTATCCATTTCTAGTTCTTCTAAATAGTGTTGGATATGAGGCTTTACTTCTTTGTCATCTTCCAGCAAATTATCTACACAAGGTTTGATGATTAATCGTTTCGTTCTAATCTCCATATTTTTCCCCACTCTCTCATATTCAGTCCTCAGGTTCTGAAATTGGGAGTTGAATTGAAATTGTTGTACCACTAGTATCGCTCTCAATGCTGACATCTCCATTATGATGTTTCACAATTTCAAAACTGACCATAACTCCTAATCCTGTACCATTTTCTTTTGTTGTAAAAAAGGGTTCACCTATCCTTTTTAGGATTTCCTTTGGAATGCCTGGTCCTTCATCTTGAATCTTTATCACAACAGAAGAATCATCAAATTGAGCAACACTTAACGTAATGGAACCTCCATTCTTCATTGCCTCTATTGCATTTTTTATGAAATTAATAAAAACCTGCTTTAATTTATTTTCATCACACAAAACAAATAAAGGCTTATGAAGAAGTTTAGTCGAAATATGAACATTATGTAAAATTGCTTGTGATTTCGTGAGGGCTACAACATGCTGTAAAATTCCTTGAATATCCTTATGGCGATAACGTTCTAATTGCGGCTTTGCTAATGCTAATAATTCACTCAAAATAATTTCCATTCGATTAATTTCAGCAGAGATAACAGTGAAAAATTCTTGTTTATAGTTTTTCCCACTGTCCATCAACTGTAAGAAGCCTTTTATCGCAGTAATAGGATTGCGTATTTCATGAGCGATTCCAGCTGCTAATTGACCAGCAACGGCTAATTTTTCTGAGTTAATCATCATTTCATGGGCTAGCTTTCTTTCTGAAATATCTCTAATAATCAAATAAACTGCCTGATTTTCTTGAAAAATGGTAGGAATCGCTTTAACTCCAACATCCAATTCTTCTCCGTTTAAACGAAGCATCTTTTCCTCAAGCAGATCTGATGCTATTCCCTGCTCAGCCATGCTTAAATTATGGCTAAGCATACTTGAGTAACCTTGAAAAAATCGACTCACTTCTTTTCCTAAAACATCTTCAACATCATTTCCACCTAGCAACTGGGAAGCTTTTTTGTTCGCAAAAACAACCCGTTGCTCCTGACTAATGATCACTCCATCAGGAGAATGTTCTATCAGACTGCGATGAAGACGTTCACTTTCCTTTAGCTTCTTTCTTTGTTCGTTAAAATCAGTTATATCCTTTGCAATGCCATAAACACCGATAATCTCATTATCAATAATAATGGGAGAATTCGTTACTTCTAAATCCACTCTGTTGTTATTTTTCGTTATTATTGTACATTCGTATTGTTGGATTGCTCCGTTTAATGCGTGATGAAACTTTGTATGTACATCTGCAAGATGATTCTCTACTACTATATCCTTATAAAAGAAACGGGTTAATTCATCCTGTCTATATCCCGATATCTTTTCACAAGCACGGTTTACCTTTACAAACTTGCCTTCAAGATCCAATGCATAGTAAGCTTCTTGCTTGGATTCTTCAAAAAGCGGTTTAATAAACGGGCTTTCTTTTATAAAGATTTCCAGCTTTTCTTTCTTTCGCTCTATTTGTATGCTATTCATGGTGTTCCCCTTCCTAGTTTTCAAAAGAATATGTATGCTTTATGAACTAGTACCCATTTTTTTATTTTACACTATCTAGTTTTCAAACTCTTCCCTTTTTTACAAATGTTTCTTTCATTAACAATAAGCATAAGCGACTTGATCTGCCTCTTGCAAATAAGTAGCAAATGAATAAATGACGTTTTGGCTTCAATTCATTTGCTGCTAAACCCCTAAAGACAGTTAATCAAAGAGTTTTATATTTCCTATGCATAAAGAAAAAGCAAAAAGCTGACAATCTGTCAATGATCTGAAGGGGGGAGATCATTGCATCATGTCAGCTTCATTATCTATATAAAGAGTAATGGCTTTTCCTATTGCTAGATGTAAGTACTATGCGTTTGTTGCATCACGATTTGTCAGTTTAATTTTGACCGTTACTTTTTCACCTGCACGGTAAAGTGTTACGTCTACTTCTTCACCTATCTCTGTTTCTGTATAAAGAAACTTCCTTAGGTCACTCGCATTCGTAATCGCTTGATCGTTCATTGAAACAATCACATCTTGTTGCTTTATGCCTGCCTCATCAGCCGGGGAATTTGGTGAGACATTTCCAACGATTACACCTTTAGTTATATCCTTAGGCAGTTTCATTTGTTCCTGCAAGTAATACTGAGGAATTTCACTCATCTCTACTAAACCTACTCCCAGGAATGGGCGTTGGATTTTCCCATTATTCATTAACTCTTCAGCAATAGGTAGCACATCATTACTCGGAATAGCAAATCCTAAACCTTCGACACCACTTTCTGTTATCTTTAGGCTATTGATTCCAATAACCTGTCCGCTCATATTGATTAGCGGCCCACCGCTGTTACCAGGATTTATCGCTGCATCTGTTTGAAGAACATCTAGTGCCCAATTACCTTCAGATGTTGTGACATCAATTGTTCGGTCAACCCCGCTAATAATTCCTTGTGTTACAGTTCTTGAGAACTCTTCACCCAATGGATTTCCAATTGCAATGACATTTTCTCCTGTTCGAAGCTTTGAGGAGTCACCCATTTCAGCTACAACTGTCACATGATCAGCATCAATTTTCAAAACGGCAATATCTGTTAATGCATCTGTACCAACTAATTCTGCTTTTACTTTTTCCCCACTATATAGCGTCACTTCAATCGATTGGGCACCCTCAATAACATGGTTATTTGTAATAATATAACCAGCGTTGCCTTCCTTCTTAAAAATCACGCCAGAACCTGTTCCACTTTCAACACTTTCACTAGTTGGATTTCTAAACATGTCCCCACTTGTTTGTGTTTGTATATTTGTAATTCCAACAATCGCTGGAGATAAGCTATCTACAATATCTGCAATCGGGTTTGAGCTATTTGATAATGCTTGTGTATTAACTGTCGCTGTTGAATTTTCATTTTGAGCAGCTGTTTCAACAGCTTGGTTATTTTCTGTTACATTAGGTTGCTGTTGATCATTTGTAAAAGTGGTCACCCCTAGTACAAGTGCTCCCCCAACTACTCCACTAATAATGGAAGAAAAAATAGGTTTAAAGTTTTTGCGCGGCTTTTTGTATTCGCGTGTTATTTCTGTTTCATCATAATATCCCATGTTAACTACCTCCAAAATATTATTCAGTTTTTTATTTAAACACCCTGTGAACTTACAAATCCACCTATGACAATTAATAGCAATAAAAGTGAAATACCTGTAAAAATAATAGCTCTCATTGTTCAGATCTCCTTTTCGGGTTTCAACTTAATTTGTTCGCTTTTTTGATTAGCTTAAGTATATGAAAAGAGTTTGGGATAATAATGAGAGAATTATGGGAAATTGTGAAATTACTCAACGAGAAAGAATGAAGGTTGTATAATAGCGTTGAGAGGAAGTGAAAAAAATGAGTTACAACGTGTATTTAGTTGAAGATGAACAAAATTTAAATGAATTATTAACAATGTACTTAAAAAATGAAAATTGGTCTGTCACCTCTTTCATGACTGGTTCTGATGCCAGAAAATTAATAAACACTCCACCACATTTGTGGATTTTAGATATTATGCTACCTGATATTGATGGATATCAATTAATTAGGGAAATTAAAGCTGCTACACCCGATGTACCTGTTATCTTTATATCTGCAAGGGATGCAGATATTGATCGTGTATTAGGACTAGAACTAGGAAGTGATGATTACATCTCAAAGCCATTTCTCCCTAGAGAACTCGTCATTCGTGCTCAAAAAATTTTATCAAGAACATATACAGATGAATCTAATACCTCTAGTCATCTGATACAGCTTGATCCATATGAAATTGATGAACAAGTACGGATCGTTTACTTTAAAGGTAATGAGGTCAACCTCACCTCTAAGGAATTTGATCTTCTTCAGCTTTTCCTTCACAACAAAGGGCAAGCTTTTTCTAGAGAACAAATCCTAACAAACTTATGGGGAGAGGATTACTTTGGAACAGACCGTGTTGTGGATGATTTAGTAAGAAGGTTAAGAAAAAAGATGCCGGAATTAAAGCTGGAAACGATTTATGGCTTTGGATATAGGATGCTAAAAGGATGAAAAACAAACCATTAGCTTTTCAAATATGGATCGTTTTCTCAGGAATCCTTTTAGTCATATCACTTTTATTAGTTATTTTATTTCCTACAACTTTACGTGGTTTTTTTACAAAAGAAATTTATAAGACAATCGAAAATGAACAACTTGTATTAACAGAGTATGGAAATCCTGGAAATAATATTGGGATTGAAAAACAAAACGACCGTACGGTGTCCCATTTAGTCCTTCCAATTCAAAGTGCATTTTACTTATATTCAGATGAACTACCAATTGATTTTATTAGGCATACGCAGGAATTGGCAATGAATCAAACAAGGTCGGTTGAGCGTTATGAGAAAAATTTAAAAAACCAGACACTTTTTTATGTTATTCGAAAGCTAACCGTGAATGGGGAACCAAGCTATCTATTATCATATTCATGGGATTCCTATCGGAATGATCTTGTCTTCACTCTTTTTCGTCAGTTAATGATTATCATGGCGATTGTCTTTTTATTTAGTTGGATCCCATCTATATGGCTGGCCCGCTATTTATCGAAGCCTCTTGTAAAGCTTGAAAAACACGTAAAAAACATCTCAGATCAAGAATGGCATGAGCCTGTTGAAGTTGATCGAAATGATGAAATTGGCAAGCTTGGGCAAACCATTGAAAAAATGCGCCAGCACCTTGTGAGAAAAGATGAAGCCCAGCAGACTTTATTACAAAATATTTCACATGATTTAAAAACACCTGTCATGGTCATAAGAGGATATGCAAGGTCTGTTAATGATGGGATCTTTCCAAAAGGAGACCTCTCAAGCACTATGGATGTAATTGAAGATGAATCAGAAAAACTTGAGAAAAAAATAAAGGATTTACTTTATTTAACCAAACTGGACTTTTTATCAACACGGAAACCAAGGAAAAGCGAGTTTCGCCTTGATACACTCATTCGAGAAGAAGTTGAACGAATAAAATGGGCAAAATCAGGCTTAAAATGGGATTTAAAGCTAGAAGAAGGAATGATTAATGGCGATTCCGAACAATGGGAAAAGCTTCTGGAGAATCTTCTTGAAAATTCATTAAGATATGCGGATCAAATGATTTCTATCTCCATTTCTAAGGATGGCGATAAGCTCCTGCTCACCATTTGGAATGATGGACCGCCGATTGATGAAGATATGATGGAACAGCTTTTCGAGCCATTTCAAAAAGGAGAAAAAGGTGAGTTTGGAATCGGACTTAGTATTGTAAAACGAATTGCTGATTTACATAATGCCAAAGTTTGGGCTGTGAACGAAAGAAATGGTGCTGCATTTTATTTAGAAATACCTTCAGGAAATAGCCTGGCAAACTAGTTTGCCAGGCTTCTTTTATCCCACTAATACTGTCCATAAAGATCTGATTGGTTCAACAAACCATTAGTGTGGGATGAACCTCCCACTGATGGAAGTTTCTCTTTATTTCGGATACGTCATCTCTTCAGGTTTTACATACTGATCAAATTCCTCTGCTGTTAGTAATTGAAGCTGAATAGCGGCTTCCTTTAATGTTTTATCTTCTTTATGAGCGAGCTTTGCTATTTTAGCAGCATTTTCATAACCGATATGCGGGTTTAATGCTGTTACAAGCATCAATGAATCTTTTACATACTTTTCAATAACAGGTATATTTGCTTCGATCCCAACCGCACATTTATCATGGAAGGAATTCATTCCATCAGATAAAAGCTGGACGGATTGGAGGAAATTATAAATAATAACGGGCTTAAACACATTTAATTCAAAGTTTCCCTGGCTTGCAGCAAAGCCGATGGTCGCATCATTTCCCATAACCTGAACAGCAATCATTGTGATTGCTTCACTTTGTGTTGGATTGACTTTCCCCGGCATAATAGAGCTTCCCGGTTCATTTTCCGGAATGGTAATCTCACCAATTCCACATCTTGGTCCACTTGCAAGCAAACGTACATCATTAGCAATTTTCATTAAATTGGCAGCTAATGCCTTTAACGCACCATGAGCGTACACCGTCTCATCATGACTTGTTAGTGCATGAAATTTATTGCTTGAGGATTTAAATTCTTTTTTCGTAAATTGACTAATTTCCTTTGCAACACGGTCCCCAAATTCAGGATGTGCATTAATCCCTGTTCCAACCGCAGTTCCGCCAATTGCTAAATTTTTCATATAGGCTGTGGCATGCTCAATCATTTCCTTTGTTTGTGAAAGCATATAAGCCCATCCACTAATTTCCTGACCTAAGGTTAATGGTGTTGCATCCTGTAAATGAGTACGACCAATTTTCACCACATTCTTAAACTGCTCTACTTTCTTATTCAATGTGGCAAAAAGCTGATCAATCGCTGGGATAAGCTTTGTTTCTACCGCTAGTACTCCCGCAATATGCATGGCAGTTGGGAATGTATCATTTGAACTTTGACTCATGTTCACATCATCATTTGGATGAATAACTTCATTGATTCCCCTTTCCTTTAATAGTTCATTCCCTCTTCTAGCCACAACCTCATTGACATTCATATTACTCTGCGTACCGCTTCCAGTTTGCCATACTACAAGTGGAAAATGATCAATTAATTTTCCTTCTATAATTTCATCACATGCATGAATGATCGCAGCTGCTTTTGAAGGATGTAGCTTTCCAAGTGATTCATTAACAAGCGCAGCACTTCTTTTTAAGATGGCAAAGCCTGTAATGACCTCATTTGGCATTTTTTCCGTACCAATTTTAAAATTATGTCTGCTTCGTTGTGTTTGTGCTCCCCAATACTTATCAGCTGGTACTTGAATTTCACCCATTGTGTCTTTCTCTACACGATAATTCAAAATAACACCTCCGAAAAATGACTTCACTCCTCTATTGTATGATTTTTCCTTTGGTTTTAAAAGGGAAGCCATTCTTCCCGCCATTCAATGAAATTTCAAAGTATATTATTTTTTAATATTATAATTTTATTTAAATTTTTTCATAAAACTTAGTTTATCGGATAGACAAACTAAGTTGATGATGCTATAATAAAAACCAGTTAAAGATTATCTTACTAGTAAGTACAATTTGTAAGCGATATCAGTTACTAGATAAATAGATTATTAGGAGGATACAAAATGAGTTACTTTAAAGAAATTTCAAACATTCAATATGAAGGTTCTAGATCACAAAATCCTTTTTCATTTAAATATTATAATCCTAAAGAAATAATTAACGGAAAATCCATGGAAGAAATTCTTCGCTTTTCTGTTGCTTATTGGCATACATTTACAGCTGATGGATCTGATCCATTCGGGGTAGGAACTGCCATTCGCCCTTGGAACCACTTACAAGGAATGGATTTAGCTAAAGCAAGGGTAGAAGCTGCATTTGAGTTTTTTGAGAAGCTTGATGTTCCTTTTTTCTGCTTCCATGATGTGGACATTGCCCCTGAAGGTTCGACATTAGCAGAAACATATAAAAATATCGACACAATTGTTGCGATGATTAAGGAATATATGAGTACAAGTAAAACAAAGCTATTATGGAATACAGCAAATATGTTTACTCATCCTAGATATGTTCATGGAGCAGCTACTTCTAACAACGCAGACGTTTTTGCCTACTCAGCAGCAAAAGTAAAAAAAGGATTGGAAGTAGGAAAAGAGCTCGGAGCAGAAAACTATGTGTTCTGGGGTGGACGTGAAGGCTATGAAACACTCCTTAATACGAACATGAAGCTTGAGCAAGATAATCTCGCTCGTTTATTCCATATGGCAATTGATTATGCAAAGGAAATCGGCTTTGATGCTCCATTCTTAATTGAGCCGAAACCAAAGGAACCTACTAAACACCAATATGATTTTGATGTAGCAACAGGATTGGCCTTTTTACAAAAATATGGCTTAACAGATTATTTCAAATTTAATATAGAAGCAAACCACGCTACTCTTGCTGGGCATACATTTGAACATGAATTACGTGTGGCCCGTATTAATAATATGCTGGGTTCGGTTGATGCAAACCAAGGTGATTCATTACTGGGATGGGATACTGATGAATTCCCAACAGACTTATATTCAACAACACTAGCGATGTATGAGATCTTACAAAATGGCGGGCTTGGTAAAGGCGGATTAAACTTTGATGCCAAAGTACGAAGAGGCTCATTTGATGCAGAAGATCTTTTCCATGCACATATTGCAGGAATGGACAGCTTTGCAATTGGCTTAAAAGTAGCAAACAAGCTTCTTGAAGATCGAGTATTAGAAGACTTTATTGAACAAAGATATAGCAGCTATTCTGAAGGCATTGGACTTGAGATTGTAGAAGGAAAAACAGACTTCCACAAACTAGAGAAATATGCTCTAAATTTAACAGAAATTAAAAATCAATCCGGTCGTCAAGAACGATTGAAAGCAATAGTCAATCAATACATTCTAGAAACACTTTAATTTATCACGTGTGCTAGGTTACCTAGCACACGATCTGGATTGTATTACTCAAGAAAGGAGAATAGAGACAGTATTGTTGAAAAGTTTTGCAAACGTTATCTTTTTGTGATAATCAACATTCAACTGACTCTATAAACAACATTATGAAAAAACAAAATTCAATCTATATCCTTGTCATCACACTTGTTGCAACACTCGGAGGATTGCTCTTCGGTTACGATACTGCCGTTATTTCAGGAGCTGAAAAGTCTCTTGAAGCGTATTTTATAGATAGCTTAGGACTTGATACATTTATCCACGGAGTTACAACTTCCAGTGCACTAATCGGGTGTATTATTGGGGGAATCATTTCAGGATACTTTGCTTCAAATTTTGGACGTAAAAAGTCTCTATTCATTGCAGCTGTCTTATTTATTCTGTCAGCACTAGGTTCAGCATATCCGGAATTTCTATTTTTTACAGTTGGTGAGCCTACTGTTTCACTGTTAATAACATTTAATATTTACCGTATTTTAGGTGGTATTGGCGTAGGACTGGCTTCTGCTATTTGTCCTATGTATATTAGTGAAATTGCTCCGGCAAATATTCGCGGCCGGTTAGTTTCCTTTAATCAATTTGCTATTATCTTTGGGATGCTAGTGGTTTACTTTGTAAACTGGGGAATTGCAAGAGGACAATCATTAGAATGGATCAATGATATTGGCTGGAGATATATGTTTGCTTCTGAAGCGATCCCAGCCGTGTTATTTGCAGTCCTATTATTATTCGTACCAGAGACACCTCGTTATTTGGCAATGAAAAAGGAAGAAACAAAAGCTTTACACATACTTGAGAAAATCAATGGTACTGCAGAAGCAAAAAACATTTTATCGGAAATTAAACAAACGGTTACAATTCCTAAAGGTAAGCTTTTCTCTTATGGAAAATTAGTCATTGTTATTGGGATCTTGCTTTCAGTATTCCAACAGTTTGTTGGAATCAATGTCGCTTTATATTACGCTCCCCGCATTTTCGAAAGTATGGGAGCTGCAAAAGATGCATCCATGCTTCAAACAATCGTAATGGGCTTAGTAAATGCGATCTTTACAATCGTTGCCATTTTAACTGTTGATAAATGGGGACGTAAGCCATTGTTAATTGTAGGTTCCATCGGAATGGCATTAGGTATGTTTGGTGTTTCCGCGATGGCATTCAGTGGAATAATCGGGATTAGCACCCTTTTATTCATCATTGTTTACACAGCATCTTTCATGATGTCTTGGGGGCCAATTTGTTGGGTGCTTATTTCCGAAATCTTCCCTAATAAAATTAGAGGACAAGCAGTGGCCATTGCTGTTGCCGCACAATGGGCTGCTAACTACTTTATCTCCTCAACGTACCCGATGATGATGGAATACAGCGGAGGATTAACATACGGATTCTACGGAGTCATGAGTATTCTATCAGCCATCTTTGTTTGGAAGTTTGTACCTGAAACAAAAGGAAAAACATTGGAACAAATGGAGAATTTATGGAAACGCAAACAAAATAAAAGAATTGCATAGTGAAAAGGCGTTGGAGTTTTTCCAACGCCTTTTTCCTATATTAAATTGTCTGCAATCCTGCTTGATTTAAGAAATTCCACGGCTTGTTGTAATGTGGCTGGAAGAAGAAATCAACAAAACCTAATTCGTCCATAGTCATGCCGGTTTGGATACAGACTGATAGTGTATTAATAGACTGTGTAACATCTACCTTAGACATGACCTGTGCCCCTACAATTCGTTTTGTATCTTCTTCATAGACAACTTTTAAGGTAATATTTTCAAAAGTCGGCATGAATTCCGGCCGATCATGCTCAAATATTGTGATACTTTTCACATTCATCCCCATACGAAGTGCTGAGGTTTCTGTTAAACCTGTTGTCGCAATGTTTTGATCATAAATTTTAATACCAGATGTGCCTTGTGTTCCCATATAGCGAATTGTCGGTTTTACTAAGTTTTTTGCTACTAGTGTTCCCATTCGCACCGCATTTGTTGCTAATGGGATATACGCATACTCACCTGTTGGATTGTAGCGAATCGCACAGCTATCACCTGCTGCAAATACGTCTTTATGACTTGTTCTCATATAATCGTCGACTTTAATCGCACCATTATGAAGCATCTCAATTTGACCTTTAACTAAGTGCGTATTCGGTTGGAAGCCAATGCAAAGGATAACAAGCTCTGCTTCATACGTTCCTTTTGTCGTTTCAACACCCGTTACCTTCTCATTATTTCCTACAAAACGAGTCACTGTTTCACCTAAGGCAAGTTTTACATTCCGATCTTGAAAATCTTGTTCGATTACATCTGTAAATGCTTTATCTAAATACTTGCTTAAGATTCTCTCTTCACCATCAATAAGTGTTACGTTTTTGCCACTCATTTCAAAAGCTTCTACTAATTCAATACCTATATAACCTGCACCTACAACAACAATGTTTTGTACATCCTTTGCTTTTTCAATAATTGTGTTAGCATGATGGAAGTTTTTACATAATAAAACATTTTCCATATCGATGCCTTCAATTTTAGGAATAACTGGCCATGAACCTGTTGTTATAACAAGCTTATCAAATGTATCGTAAACAATTGAGTTTGTTGTTAGGTTTTTTGCAGTGATTGTTTTCTCTTCAACATTAATATCACAGACTTCATGCTTTATTCGCATGTTTACACCGAGATTTGTTAATTCCTCAGGTGTACAATAAAATAAACCATTTGGATCCTCTACAACCCCACTAACATGCAAAGCAATGCCACAAGATAGAAAAGAAATAGTATCATTTTTTTCGTAAACTGTAATTTCTGCCTCTGGGTATAGTTTTATCATATTTGAAACAGCAGCGGTTCCTGCATGTGTACATCCAATAACAGCAATTTTCATGTAAAATTCCTCCTAAGAATGATCGTTAATTTTATTTGTGAATAATTTCACATAAATTTGTGAAACACTTCACATTCACTTGATGACTTTATTATAATGCACCCCTTTCAAAAACTCAATACCCTTTGTGAAGTTTTTCACAATAAAATTTTAAATAGGTGTGAGCTCTTCTCTCACACCTATTTATCTTTTTAATCTTCTTTATATTCGATTACCACTCCATCAGCATGTTTACGTTTCATTAATTTCTTCTTTTTCCTTATATCCTTTGCATCAAAAACCTGATCTAAGTCATATTGATCTGGATATAACTCTTCTGCCTGGATAAAAGGTTTTACCCTTTTATGATTGATTGTTACTTTCTCCCCCTTCACTACAAGCTTTAGTTCTCCCATCGTATTTAAGGTTTTTTCGACAATACCCTTTGTTTGCAGGTGCGGGATCCAAACTGCGTCCCCTACTTGATAGGATTGAATCTGCTTATCCTCTCTCTGAACTTTATTATGGCGTAATCTTTCTCTTTCCTTTATTGCAGGAATAATTGTTGTGTCTTTAGTTGGTTGACGGCAGGATATTTCTTTTGCTCTTTCGATAATTTCCATTGGCATTCCTAATTTTTGGGCAATTGAGAATGCTTGACTGTCTCCTCCTTTTCCAACAATTAATCTATATAAAGGTTGTAGAGTTTCTATATTAAAATCCATTGATCCATTTTGGAAGCCTGCTGCTTTTTCAGCAAAATCCTTAATCTCACTATAATGTGTTGTTGCAACAAGCATCGCACCTGAGTTGTATAGAGCTTCAAGAATTGATATCGCTAGCCCCATTCCTTCTCTCGGATCTGTCCCTGAGCCAATTTCATCAAGAATCACAAGAGTTTCTTCACGTGAAGTCTTTAAAATCTCAATGACATTTGTTATATGTGATGAAAAAGTACTTAAAGAATGCTCGATGCTTTGCTTATCACCAATGTCAACGAAGATGTTTTTCACTATACAAAAACAGCTGTCAGGATCTGCTGGAATATGAAGACCTGATTGAACCATCATCGCTAATAAGCCGATTGTTTTGATTGTAACAGTTTTTCCACCTGTATTTGGTCCAGTTATGACTAATGCCATGTATTCCTTCCCAAGCGTCATAGTTAATGGAACAGCACTTGCCCCAAGCAATGGATGTCTTACATTGTATAATTCAAAGCCTTCAGCTTGTTGAATTTTCACCTCATTTCCATTCATATATTTACTCAGCTTTGCCTTTGCAAAAATAAAGTCATACGAAACCATTCCTTCTATATTAATAAGCAGTTCGTGTTTATAGGATGCTGTCATATCTGTTAAATGGCCTAATATCTTTTGAATCTCGACTTCCTCTTCTGCTTTTAAATAGGTCAGTTCGTCTTGTAGTTTGTTTATATCATCTGGTTCCATAAAAACCGTTTGCCCGCTGGAAGATTGGTCAACGATTGTTCCTGAAAATTTACGTTTATATTCACTTTTCACTGGTACTACATATCTCCCATTTCGAACACTGATCACCTGTTCTTGGAGATAAGAAGAAGATGTTTTCATTATTTGACCAAGCTTTGTTTTTATTTTTTCATCAATGGAAACTAGCTTGTTCCTTAATTTAGCTAAAGATCTACTTGCATAATCGTCCACTTGATTATTCCGAATACATCTTGATACTTCCTCTGCAAGGTCTGTTAACTCGTAAAGAGAGTATGCATATGAACTAATTGTTGGTGCGTGATATTCTTGTTTGATCATAAATCGTTTGATTTTTTTGACACTATCCAGAAAGGTTCCTAAAAATTCAAATTGATCTGGTGTAGGCAGATAGCCTTTATCAACGAGTGTAACAATGTGCTCCACTCCATGTAACGAATGAACAGGGATACTAGAGGATTTTTCGATAATTGTACATGCCTCTGTTGTTTCATTTAGCCATCTTATTATTTTCCCTTGATCATTAATTGGTAAAAGGTCTAATGCTCGTTGTTTTGCAGCATCACTCATAGCATACTCACTAAGTAATGCCAATACTTTATCAAATTCTAGACTTTCAATTGTTTTCTTGTTCAATGGTTTGAACCTCCTATGTTAGTAAATAAAAAAGAGGTGATGAACAATGGTTGTTCATCACCTCTTCTAGATCATGCGTTGCATAGATGCTCAAAGAGACAAATATCCCGTTAAATAGGTCATTTGTTTTGAGTGTGCAGATACAAAAAATCCGTACTTTAACAAGCACGGATTTTTTCACGAGCACTATGCAAGAAGATCGCAAATTGTGTACGATAACCGTTTTTGTTCTTAACCGTCTACATGTACACACTTAAATAAACCTCCATTTAGGTAAGTTTTTTAAGCTTATTCATGTAGATGAAGTATTTACTTCGTTAGTTAAGAACAGAAACCCTCACAAAACACATCTCCTAAACTGTAATTACTTTAAAAATACCAGAGTTGGAATATAATGTCAAGGACTAAATGACACGTTACAGCCCATTTCGAATATCTGTGACACTTTTCCCACCTCGAAACGCATGGCCAACCTTTATGGTCAAAATCGTATCAAAGCCTGATTTTTTGTAAACCTTCTCTACTCTTTCACTAATAGGAAGCACCCATAAACGCTCAACTTGTTTCTTTAGCATGTCTTCTTGAATATGGTGAATAAGCTGGCCAATTAGTCCTTTCCCTCTGTAATCTTCTAATGTGGCTACACTTTCTATTCTTGCATCTTGTTCAAATAAAAATACGCACGCAGTGGAACAAGGAATTCCATTATATTTTAGTATATAATGAACATATCAATCTTGGGAAAACTCTTCCTTAAAGGCTTGTTCACGAATGGCCCCGCCAAGTTCATGGATTTGACACTCGATATCAATGGCATCCTGCATATTTTCAGCCGTTACCTTCTCAAATGTCACAAGTGGATTTGGCTCTATATCAATTTTTCGTGTCCACATTTGAATGGGGCTTTCAAATTCTTCAAAACCAAACCCTTTTTTCTTAAGCTTGTCAACAAATTTCTCTTGTCCTTCGTAGTTTGAAAGATAGAATCGTGGGATGATGTTTTTTCTCTCATAAAATGCAATTACTTCATTGATGATCTCGTCGAAATCATCTCCGTAAGTGGAAATATAGGCATGATTTGCATCATAATAATTTGGTTGATTTTCATTATAAAATAGTATCCCCCAACTTCTTTCTGCCTTCTTAGCAAAGGATGACACGTACGCAATATCTAGAGCTTCAATATATTTTTCAACCATATTCGTTTCCTCGCGTTCATTTTAATTTTTCGATTATCCCACCCCCATCATAGGGATTGGAATCGACGAAAAAGACCCTCCCCACATTTTTGAAAGATTTTATCGAGTTGATCGTGCAGGAACACGACAAAACGGGGGACATGGGCTGGTTTATCCATTGCCAAATGGATCGCAGATCTTCACGATGGACAAATCAATGTGGAAAGCAAACTGTATATGACTAGTACCTTTACTGTAAAACTACCTCTCAAAAGATAACTTGCAGGCAATTGCTCTACAAGTTTTTTTGTATCAAAGCTAAATTCAAAAATTTTATTCGGTTTTTTCATTTTATTTTTGATTCTAAGAATTTATTTTCGATTCTACTTTTTTCGACCTAATCCGTCCCATCCACACTACCTTCATATTTCAAAATAATTTCTCTTTCTTTCTATTTTCACCGTCTTTTCACCAAACCTATTAAATTAATAGCCATAGATATTCTATTGATGTTGAAGAGGATTTTAGAAGCTTATAGTAAAAAAGAGAAATAACCAAAAAGTGCCTTTCAATCGGAAGGCACTTTTCTACTATTCCTGCACAACAACATCATACCCTTGATCTTCTATTGCATCCTTTATCGCATCTTTTGATACTTTTGAAGAATCAAGCTCAACATCAACCGTTCCATTATCCAAATCAACCTTTACCTTTGAAACACCTTCTAATTTTCCAACACTTCCTTCCACTGCATTCACACAATGGTTACAAGACATGCCTTCAACTTTTAATGTGATTGTATCCATTCTATTTTCCTCCTATTTTTTCATTAGTCTTTGCACTGTCGTTAATAATTCATCAATAATTTCTTCATCACCTTCTTGAATTCGTTCAACAACACAAGTGCGTAGATGACCTTCAAGCAGTACTTTACTAACACCATTTAGTGCCGATTGTGTGGCAGAAATTTGCGTAATCACATCATCACAATATGTATCCTTTTCGATTAATGATTTAATACCGCGAATTTGGCCTTCAATGCGATTTAATCGAGTAATTAAGTTTTTCTTCACTTTATCAGAATGGTGACTCGTTCTATGTTCATGATGGTGACACTGTTCCTGAGAATCCTGCCCTGTACTCACTAAACACTCCCCCTTAATTCTCTCATTCTTGATATCCCACTCTTAACGGGCAGTAACACCCTACCTTAAGCTTCTGTTTTTACAAAGAGGGTAGGTGGGGATAACTGTCCGTAAAGGTCCGATTGGTTCAACTAACCATCATTCGGGGATGAAGCCCCACTGATGGAAGTTTCACTTTATTTTAATATACCCCCTGGGTCTCTTCAAAATTATCGTTCACATTTGTTTTCTGAGTATATAAAGCATGTCTTACTTACAAGTTGCTTATACATAAGGTAATACCATTATTTATAGGAGCGTGTGAATCAATGCGAACTTTACTAATCTTTTTTTCTCTTTTTAGCATACTCATTTTTTTAGTTGGCTGTGGCAGTTCTATCAACCAGCATGAACAAACAGAAGCAGCTGTGGAGGATTCGATAAAAACGGAGGCTATTTATATTGGGTTAATCGATTCTCATTCAATTGAAGTGATCATCAATCAAACACCAACAGCCATCCAAATATCTGAAGTACAATACAAAACTCTAGAGTTACTGGAAACAAATACACCTGTTACCATCACATACTACGTTCAAAAAAGCACCTCACAAAACATCTTAGAAAAAATCGAAATAACTGATTAACAATGAAAAGAGGAACAGTCTTAAACGTGAAACTGTCCCTCTTTTCCCCTAAATCTTTGTTTTCAACTGCTTGTCTAAATAAAATGTTCCTAATGGAATAAAAGCTAAAAATACTGCCCATACCGCCCAAAAGAAAGACCACCGTTTTGTAAAAAAGACAATGGCCACCATGATCACATAAGCAACAAATAGCATCCCATGCATTGCACCGACAATTGTGACCGCTAAAGGATAATCTAAAAAATACTTTAAAGGCATTGCAATTAGCAACAAAACCAAATAAGATATCCCCTCTAAATTTCCTGTAAACCGAAGTATTCCAACCGATGTATAAAACATCTTCTCACTCCATTTTTTATATCAATACTTCTATTATACAGGCTTGCTCTTTTTTGAAAACGATTAACTTTGACAATTTCATAACACTGTTACTTTGGAATAAATGATTCCTTTACTTTCCATACTAAAGAGGGAGGTGTACTTCTATGGAGTTTTTACATAAATACGGAGTTGAGCGGCAAGAGGATGGAGTCATCCTTACTCTTTATGTCTCTGATTTTGATACTGAATTTGCCAATGAACTAGGAACAAAAGTGACGTCTTCTCATCAAGAGGCAATCTGTGATTATGCTACTAGGAGATTTCCCCATTTAAAAATTAAAACTGTAAAAATAGTCTGTGGAGGAATAATGATTGGGATGTGCGCTTTTAAAGCGTTGGCACAACAAAAATCATCGGCAAATGCACCACCGCCAGAGCAAACATTCCAAACAACATTGCTTAATAAGCATGATTACTAATAGTCTCCATAAATCAAAAGGCAGAACCATTGGCCGGAATAAACGGAGTAAGAAATAAAAGGGGGGTAACTGCCCCCTTCCTTTCATGAGTACCAACTATACCTAAAAACCGAATCCTGTTCCCTAACCAGGGCCATAAGTACATGCTTCTACAATGATTAATAGGATAAATAATACAACTAATAAAGCAAAACTGCTGCCATGTTTATCACTCATTTCTATCACTTCCAAGGTCAATTACCCTAATACAGAATGTAAAAGCTTTAAGAAAGTGATATAGGCATTCTTTTCAGGTGAATTCATCGAACAGTCAACTGATTATTCATTTACCTTAAATTTGTTAATCGTTTCCTCCAATTCTATAATTGTTTTGGAAAGGGTTGATGCTAAATCTCCCAGCTCTTCAGCAGCTGCTGCTTGTTCCTCAGTTGTTGCGGTTACTTCTTGCGTTGTGGCTGAAGACACCTCTGCCACATCCACCATTTCACTTATGGCCTGCTCAACTTTTTCTTTGTTCATATTAATCTTACCGATCGAGGCTTCAATATAATCAATTTCATGAATAATGGAATTTGTTCCTTCTAAAATATTTTCAAATGCCTGCTGAGTATCATTTATGGAAGTTGATTGTTCCTTGAAAAGTGCAATGGTGGTTTTGACGAGCTCAACAGATTTTTTTGTTTGTGTTAAAATACTTGCAATAACCGTTTCAATTCTCATTGAGGAGCTCTTTGTTTGGTCAGCAAGCTTTCGGATTTCTTCAGCTACAACAGCAAAACCTCTTCCAGCAGCACCTGCTCTCGCAGCTTCAATGCTTGCATTTAGTGATAACAAATTTGTTTCTTCACTTACACTTTTAATCATTTTAACAATATCTTTGATTTGGACAATTTCTACATTTAATTGGTCCATTGTTGAATCAACCTGACTAATATTTGTCCCCATTTCTTTATTTTTTTCGGTTAGTACCTTTATTGTTTCGATAGATTGACTACTTAGCTTTTTGGTTGTCTCTGTAATGGCAGATACCTTGACCATATTACCCGCGACCTCATTGATTTCACTTGAGAGCTCTTTCATTTCACGGTTTGTTCTTTCAGAATAGTCGACTTGGCTAACAGCTCCCTTTGCCACCTCATCGATGGCGGTTGCGATTTGTTCTGATGCACTAGCTGATTCAGCGGAAATTCTCTTAAGCTCATTTGCACTATTCACTGCATAAGTCGAAACCTTCTTATTTTCTCGAATCATCAAGGTTATATTATCTATCATATGATTAAAGCTTTTCCCTAACTGACCTACTTCATTATTATATAAATCATTTGCTCTATGAGTTAGATCACCTTTTTCTGCTTCCTTCATAATTGCGACAATTTTATTAATTGGCTTAGTCATACTTCTTGCTAAAAAAATGCTGACAGCAACAGATAACAACATAAAGCCAAGAATAATCAAATAAACTAAATAAATAACGTTTTGAATTTCCTTCATTAAAAAGGATTTAGAAGTTGAAACAGCTACTTTCCAACCATTCTCTGTTTCTTTTACTGAAACAAGGTTGTCCACCGTATTCTTATGATCTTCAAACTTCATCCCTACTAATTCTGGTTTATTACTAGAAATGATCACTCCATCTTCATTATAAATCGAAATCTCTCTTGCCGAATTGTCTTGACCATTTTCATAAACCTCTTGAAATACTTCACCGTTTGCAACAAGAATAATTGTTCCAATCCGATCAAATTTTCGAAACAAATAAATATTCTCATAGTTGTTTTCGATCCCTGTTTTCCATGAAATGACACCTTTGGCGTTTTCAACTTCCTTACCATAAGGAGAGTTGTTGAAATCATCTAGAAAATAATCTTCCAGATTTTGTTCCCCATACACCGTATTCTCTCTATTGACAAAAAACATTGCTTTTGCGTTTTTATTTGAAAATGTAATATTAGAGAAAAACTCTGAGGCTGTTCGATCCTTTGTAATTTTTTCAAAGTCAGATAACCCTTCATTCGTTCGCAATGTTTCCATCAGGTCAATGTTTGAAAAAGGTACTAATGTTAAGTTATCCAGCTCTCTGAGAGCATTATTTACATTTTTGGTTACTTGAATAGTTATCTCCTGGTTCATTGTTGATACTTTATTTTCAATTGTATTTTTTGATACAAAATATACGACATTACCAATAATAATGCTTGGAATAAGAGTAAATAATAGCAAAAATAGAATAATCTTTGACTTAAGTGTCATTGCTTCTATATACCTCGGTACTTTTAACCTAAATCTTTTTCTTTTCTGAGATTCCGATTTTATTGGAACCCGTTTTTTCTGTCCTTTCAACCGTTTCGACACTGTTTCCGTCCCCCTTATAGTAAAAACAAATGAAGTCTAAACCTCCACATTTTGTCCTTACGTCGTAATCCCTTGATCATCCTCTCTGTGTATCCGTTTTCAATTATACAATATTTCCGACCAAATTCTTCATTTAATTTTAATTTTTTCAAATATTATAGTAAATTTATCACTTCTATTTTTTAATAAAAATCAAATCATTAGTTCTTTATACCTATACATTCCATTAAACTTAAGGTGGGTATTAACCTAATAATGATCTACAGTAAATAATTCTTACGCGTGCATTAATAGTATCCTAGCCGTAAATTAGTCGGACTCAAAAAAAAGACACCTTTCAAATTTGAAATGTGTCTTTTTTTTTCTTTTAACTTCTAACTTTTATTATCGAAAGCTAAAAAGATTTTCTTCGACTAAACCAATGACCAAGTAAATACAATCCAGTTAATATAAAAAATGAGTATGTAAGTTGCCAATCAATTTTCTTATATAAGTCAATCGTTTCTAATATTGGGAGACCCACATAAGCCCCAAATGCACCGTAAAAAACCGCTTTTATAAATGGATTAAATTGCGGCTTAAACTGTAACAAAAGCATAAATATTACTGGTAAAACAGATAATCTCAATGAAAAGCTTATAGTGGCTATTGGTATCACTTTTATTGGATATGCCCATTTCCCAAGACCAACTCCAATTACATCAAGAATTTCGGATATAACCATCAAAAGTAATCCTGCCGAAAATAACCGGGCAGAATCTTCCCGTTTACGAAATAATGCCCAGACGATCCAAGGAACAATAATCATTGCGAGTGCAATCCACCATTGCCATGTGAATAAAAAAGCATCCATGACTGCTTCAATCGTTAACTGTGTTGCATCACTGATTTTTTGGGTCGCTTTATCTATTTGATCTAGTCCTTCTTGATAAGTCATTGAAGCCACCTTCTTAAAGTTTAGATTATATATTAGTCTACACGTTGACTTTTGAACTATACTTTCAGTTAATCAAAAACTTTACTTAATAAGAAATGCTTAAAACGCCGAGTAGTTTTTACTCGGCGTATCTCATTTCATCTTTATGCACCACTAAAAAACTTATTTCTATCATCAAACAGCCATTGTCTTTTCTTGCTGCTCTTTTAATTCACGCTGCTTCTTTGATTTTCTAAAGTATAACAGTTCATACACAACGGGAATGACAACAAGTGTTAAAAGTGTCGCAACGCTTAATCCACCTATGACAACCACGGCTAAACTTGCAGATACTAAGTTACCCGCTTCAGCTTCTTTAAATAATAGTGGAAGCATGGCAGAAATTGTGGCAACAGCGGTCATGATGATCGGTCTCATTCGAATGGTTGCCGCTTCGACAATTGCATCACGAATCATCATGGTTTGTTCATTTTGTTTGACTCGATCTAGTAACACAATCGCATTTGTCACAACAATTCCGATTAGCATTAACGCTCCTAGTAATGCTGTAACATCAACTGTAATTCCACTGATGATAATCCCTAGTATCGCTCCAATAGCCGCAAGTGGTAGTGAAAATAAAATTGCGATCGGTGCACGAATCGTTTTAAAGGTAATGACCATGATGAGGAATACTATTCCGATTGATGCCAGCATCGTCATAAACAAATCATTAAAATCACTTGCTTGATCAGCATTTGCACCGCCAATAAATACTTCTACATCCTTTGGTACCTCAATGCCCTCTTCATCTTTACTTCCGAAAATTTCACTATTTACTTCTTCTGAAATAATCGACAGTTTCTCCGGGTCAACATTTGCTGTTACTCTTATATATTGTTTTCCATCTTTATGAAATGTACTTGTTGGTTCTTCTGTTTGTGTTAATTCAGCTACATCTGAAATGGTTGTCATCCCTGTAGCTGTCATAATTGGAACTTCTGATAGTTCCTTTTTTGTCTCTGGGGTGTACACTGGTTCTAGCATAACCATTGTTTGTTGATCATTAACCTCGATTGAGCCAAGTGGTGTTTTATTTAACATAACAGACGCTTGTTGGGCAATTTGATCAGCTTTTGCCATACTTGGATCGACTACAAATGAATAAACTGTTTTTGTTTCTTCTTGGTTGGTTGTAACTTTTTCAACTCCATCAATCTCTTTGACTTTCTTTTGAATATGTTCAGAAACAGTTACAAGCTCCTTAAGGTCATCACCGATTATATCAATTGTAATCGATGTATCTCCGCCTCCCATCATTGTCGCCTCAGTAACCTCTAACGTTGCACCGGTATATTGATCCTTTTGAGCAAGAACTTTTTCGATAAACGCAGTCATATCTGCCTCATCTTTTAATATCGCCATCATTTGAGTTTCCGTTGGGTTTCCGACAGCTCCATATTTGGCCGCATCAGCTGAGTTCCCGAGCTGAAGATACATATTTTCCAATTCTTCTTGTTCCAGGATATAGTTTTCGAGATTAACTGCCCCTTCTTTTACCTTCTCAATCGGTGTCTCGTTCGGGTATTCTAATGATACAAATACATAGTCTGCTTGAGTTTTATCCACCGATCCTTTAGGAAGAGCGATATATGTTCCAATAGAACCAGCAAAAAGAATGAGCGCTGTTAAAATGACAATCCATTTATGATTTAAAGACCATGTTAAAAATGCTGAAAAACGAGCTGATGGCTTATGCTCTTTCATTTTTGAGTTTTTTAGTAATCCAGCACTCATTACTGGAACAATCGTTAATGCTACAATCAAAGATGCTAACAATGAATACGTAATTGTTAACGCAAATGGTAATAAGAATTCTTGTAATCCCCCGTTAAGCAAACCTAGCGGCAAGAAAACAGCTACTGTTGTTAATGTAGACGAGGTAATGGCGGAACCAACTTCTTTTGTTGCATCAATGACCATGTTAACTGAAAATTTCTCTGTTTGTGCTCTTCTAAAAATATTTTCAATGACGACAATACTGTCATCAACAAGGCGGCCAACTGCTACAGCAACTCCACCGAGTGTTAAAATATTTAAAGTAACACCTGATTGGGCTAATAAAAATAGCGTAAAGCCCAAAGATAATGGTATTGATACGATCGTAATCAACGTTGATCGTAAATTGCGTAAAAACAGCATTATCACGATCGTTGCAAATAAAGCACCAAGCAATACCTCTTTGATCATACTGTGAACAGAAGATTCAACCATATCAGCAGATGCTAAAATGACGATTGTTTCTAAATCATCGTACTTCTTGTTTATTTCTTCTGATACTTTTTCTGCTTCTTTACTAATAGTGACTGCATTTGACTGGCTGTCTTTTGTGATAACAAAGGTTAGTGCATCAGCACCATTTACTTTTGTTAAATTCCCTTCCTGCTTTTCAATTGAGATTGTTGCAACATCATTCAGTGACACGTTTGGAGCAATTTCGGTATTTTCAAGATTTTCCATCGTTTTTATGTTTCCAACAACTTTTATATTTGCTGCCTTGCCATCGACTGTATTTTCAGAAATAGCCGCAGCGGTGTTCTGACCTTGAAGCATGGTCATTATTTGTTCCATTGATACATTTTTTTCTGCCATCTTCTTTTCATTTAATGTGACAGAAACAAATGAAGGAATAATACCGTTCGTTTGGATATCTGCTACACCTTTAATCTCTTTAAACTGGGGAACAATTTCATCTTGCGCATATTGAACGGTTTCAGGATTGATTCCTTTATTAAACGTCAAAGCGATATAGGAAACCGGAATCATCGAAGTGTTTAACTGAACAATATTCGGCTTCATGACATTTTGCGGAAGTGTTACATTTGAGAGCGCCTCTTCAATCTCTCGTTTTGCTTCTTTTTTATCAACACTAGATTCTAAGTGAATATCAACAGACGAATATCCATCACCTGTGGTTGAAAACACATTCAGCTTTCCATTCACACTTTCAACAGCCTCTTCAATAGGCGTTGTCACCTGGTCCTCCATTGTATTCGCATCAACACCATTCCCCATTGTCACAACAGAAATAAACGGCTGATCTGCTGAAGGCAAAAATTCCATTGGAAGTCGGAAATAACTAAGTACCCCCATTACAAGAATTAGCGCAGACATTAAGAAAATGGCTGCTTTGTTTTTAAATGACCATTTTGTAAACCATGACATTTGATATGTCTCCTTTCAAATCTAATCATTTTTTGTTTTTGATGATTGAAACTGAAAAACTCCTTTCCTTATTAGGTCAAATGATTCACTATTAGTTCATGACTACAGACCTTATTCTAATAACAAAATGTGGAAACGATAATTGTCTTAAGGTGTAAAATCATCTAAGGCTTGAGATGTATATTAAATTTGAGTGGCAGCTGGTCGACCCGGGAAGTGGTTGCGTCAATATTAAAGGGGGTTGCATCTTTTCTTAGGAGCATTGCGTCATTATTAGGGGCTGTTGCGCTGTTTTATAGGGAACATGCGTCAAAATTGTGGACTATTGCGCCGTTTTGTAGGGAGCATACGTCAAAATTGTGGACTATTGCGCCGTTTTACTGGTTCGTTGCGTCAACCTAGGAAAAGTAGATCTTTCAGCAAATAAAAAAGACAGACTCGCTGTCTGCCTTTGTCATCATATTCAACGCTTTCTAGGAATGCTAAATCCATTATTAAGGGATGTAAATCCAATTTTAGGGTAATACTCCATTGCTTCCTGTGATGCAAGTAATAGGAGAGATACTTCCTCACCAATTTCATCTTGAAGGAGTTGAACAAGCTCTTTTCCGATACCTTGTTTTTGGTGTTCTTTATCGATGGCCAGGTCTGATAAATAGCAGCAATAGTTAAAGTCAGTAATTGCACGGGCAATACCGACGACTTTATCTTCATATCTAGCCGTAATGATGATATCAGCGTTGTCAATCATACGCTGTAATCTTGGTAAGTCATCTACAGGTCTTCTGATTCCTGATGCTTTAAAGACATGAGATAATTCTGACGCATTGATTTGATCATGGACTTTGTATGTATATTCCATTTTACCCTCTCTCCTCTTCCTATTTTTTCTAGTATATAGGAAAAAGACCCCCTTCTTCAATCTAAAGAAAGAGGTCTTTATTAAAACTTATTTATTTTCTAACACTTTAATAAACTCTCTCATATAATCAGGTAAATCTGGTGGACGTCGGCTTGAAACTAGATGACCATCAACCACCACAGCCTCATCAAGCCAAGTTGCACCTGCATTTTCCATATCATCACGAATTCCAGGTGTACTTGTTACTGTTTTTCCCTGTAAAATTTTCGCTGAGATTAACACCCAGCCTGCATGGCAAATTTGTCCGATTGGCTTTTTCTGTTCTTCCATATGCTGTGTTATGTCAATCACTTCTTTAAAGCGACGAAGCTTGTCCGGAGCCCAGCCACCCGGAACTAACAATGCATCATAGTCATTAGGATCGATTTCTTTAAAGTCAAAATCTGATGTCGCCGGCACACCATATTTCCCTTTGTAGGTAAAATTTGCTTCTTCACCTGCAAGGTGAACAGTAGCTCCTTCTTCACGTAATCGATGAATCGGGTACCACAGCTCTAAGTCTTCAAAGTCTTCATGGACAAAACTTAAGATCTTCTTACCAGATAATCTCATCTCTTTCCCTCCTCATCTTTGACAATAACGTAATTTCACGGTGCAGACAACTATGATCCCATATCGGCTAATAGATTTGCTGTATGTTGATCTGTAATCAATACATTAGCATACTTGCCTTTAAGTGCTCCATAAATAGCCTCTATTTTCTTAGGCCCGCCAGCAACCAAAATTGATTTTTCCTTTTTGGCAAGTTCATGAAGCTCAATACCGATTGTGCGATTATTTAGGCTTTCTACACAAATTTCACCATTTTTATCGAAGAAACGCGAGCAAATTTCTCCTGCTGCTTTAGACTGGATAAGATGCTGATCTTCCTTTGATAAATATTCTGCTTGTAAAAGAACAGAGTCTACAACCGGCGTACCGACACTAAAGATCGCAATATTCGCTTTTTTTCCTAAATCAAGGATTTTATGAATATGTCGATCCGCTTCAATCGCTTGTTTTACAACGATGTGATCAACAATGGCTGGTAGCGGTAACAAAAAGGTTTGGGTATGGAATGCCTCACCAAATAAATGAATGATCTCAGAAGCATAGGTTTTTGTTTCTGAATGACTTACCCCGCCATTTAGTTGAACGATGGTTGTATGACTTAATGGTCTTTGCTTAAGCTTCATCGCTACCTCATAAATGGTCGTTCCCCATGAGGTAGCAATAACATCATGATCTTTTACCACTTTATGAAGGTAATTAGCAGCTACTTCACCTAGCTGTTGTTTGATATAACGATTGTCATACTCTGATAGGGAGACAACGACAACTTCCTTTAAACCAAATTTTTCTTTAAGACGCTCCGTTAATAATTCATCAGCTTCCATTGGATTATTGATCTTAATCTCGACAATTCCTGAATCCTTTGCTTGTTTAAGTAATCTGGAAACAGTTGGTCTTGAAACATCCAATTTTTTCGCAATTTCCTGCTGACTATAATCTAATTGATAATAAAGTCTTGCAGCTTCAATAATTTTATTGAGTTTATCCTTTTCCATTTACAGCACCTAATTATCGTTTTTATAGGCTATTTCTTCAAACTTTGTTGCATTGTAATAAGTGTTAAGGAAGGTTAATTGAAGCTCCAGGATGCTCATCTTAAGTGGGGCGGGCGGTGAGCCTCCTCAGCGAATAGCGCCTGCGGGGTCTTACGTGTCCCGCTACTCCCACAGGAGTCTCGCACCTTCCGCTACAATTAACCAAATCAGTTCTTCCTAACAGATCTTATGAAAAACAACAATCTTCTAGAAAAGAGCCTTTTTATATGACAAACGAGAGGCTGACAGTATACGTTCGTCAGCCTCTGTTGTTTGCATATATTATTCTGCGATTAATTTTTTTACACGAGCAACTACATTTTCAACAGTGAAGCCATATTCAGCTAGGATACGATTTGCTGGAGCAGATGCACCAAATGTATTGATAGCTAAAATATCACCTTCATCTCCTGTGTAACGATCCCATCCAAGTGGAGATGCCATTTCAATTGCAAGACGTTTTTTCACTTCTTTTGGAAGAACAGAACGCTTGTATTCAACAGATTGTTTTTCGAAGCGATCCCATGCAGGCATACTTACAACAGCAGCCTCAATCCCTTCTTTAGCTAAAGCTTGTTGTGCTTCTACAGCTAATCCTACCTCAGAACCTGATGCTAGTAAAAGTACGTCTGCTGTTTCTTTTCCTGCTGGTGAAACAACATATGCACCTTTTTGAACACCTTCATAAGCAGTATCTTTTGTTCCTTTAATTGTTGGTAGATTTTGACGAGTTAATACTAAAGCAGTTGGAGTTGATTTTGATTCAATTGCTGTTTTCCATGCTGCTGCTGTTTCGTTACCATCTGCCGGACGAACAACTGATAGATTTGGCATTGCACGTAATGATGCAAGCTGTTCTACTGGCTCATGTGTTGGGCCATCTTCCCCAACAGCAATACTGTCATGTGTAAATACATATGTTACTGGTAAATTCATAAGTGCTGCTAGACGAATAGCTGGACGCAGGTAGTCAGAGAATACGAAGAATGTACCGCCGAAAACATGTAATCCACCGTGAAGCGCCATACCATTCAATGCTGCACCCATTGCAAATTCACGAACACCAAACCAGATATTACGGCCGCTGTAATCTTCACTAGTGAAGTCACCGCTACCGCTAATTGTTGTTTTGTTAGACCCAGCTAAATCTGCTGAACCACCAAAGAAAGATGGTAGGTTTTTCGCGATTCCATTTAATACTTCTCCAGAAGAAGCACGTGATGCAAGGCTTGTTCCTTCTTCGTATACTGGAATATCTTTATCCCAACCTTCTGGAAGCTCACCACTGATAGCATCTTTGAATTGTTTTGCAAGCTCTGGATACTCTTTTTCATATCCTGATACTAATTCGTTCCATTCATTTTCTTTTGCACTTCCAGCTTCTTTCACTGTTTTGTTAAAGTGATCATATACTTCAGCTGGAACGTGGAAATCCTCTTCAAATGTCCAATCATAAGCAGCTTTTGTTAATTTAATTTCATCTGCACCTAGTGGAGAACCATGTGAAGCAGATTTACCAGATTTGTTTGGAGAACCATATCCAATAGTTGTTTTTACTTCAATTAATGTAGGACGGTCTAAATCCTGCTTCGCTTGTTCAATAGCATTTGAAATTTCGTTCAAATCATTTCCGTCCTCTACACGGATGACTTGCCAGCCTTGTGCAGTAAAACGTTGTTCAACGTTTTCTGAGAATGAACGATCAAGATCACCATCTAGTGAAATATCGTTTGAATCATAAAGAACGACTAAACGTCCAAGTTTTAAATGTGCCGCTAATGAAGCTGCCTCTGAAGAAATACCTTCCATTAAATCTCCATCACCGCAGATTGCATATGTGAAATGATCAACAATGTTGAAAGAAGGCTTGTTATAAGTTTCAGCCAAATGACGCTCAGCCATTGCCATCCCAACAGCCATTGCAATACCTTGTCCAAGTGGACCAGTCGTTGCATCTACCCCTGGTGTATGACCGTATTCTGGATGTCCTGGAGTTTTGCTGCCCCATTGTCTAAATGATTTTAAATCATCCATTGATACATCATAACCTGTTAGGTGAAGAAGGCTGTATAAAAGCATAGAACCATGTCCTGCTGATAAAACAAAGCGATCTCTGTTAAACCATTCCGGGTTCGAAGGATTAACATTCATAAATTTTGTCCAAAGCGTATAAGCCATAGGTGCTGCACCCATCGGCATACCCGGGTGACCTGAATTTGCTTTTTCAATTGCATCAATTGATAATGTACGGATCGTTTCAATTGATAATTTTTCTACTTTAGTTAATTCGCTCATTTTATTCCCTCCGAATTTGATATTTCTTGTAAAGCCACTTTTTTATTTTTTATGATCAATTGACCTGATGGTTGGTCTGCTGCAGACCATTCAACAATTGCTCTTTTCAATTGATTTGCAAGAAGTCGGTCTAATGCAGTCGGATAGGTTCCGCTACATTGTGATTCATCGATAACAACAACCTTCCAATCAAGATCAAATTCTCTAAAATGTTCTTCCAATGCAACAGGATCAACTGCTTGATCCATCATGAAAAAGGTGTACCCCTCATTGTTTAATTCCTTTTGTTTAATATGTTGTTTTAAGCGAGTAATACTAGAGGAATCAACTTGTTCAACTACTTCAGCTTCAACTGCCAGTGCGGTATCATGTAATAATGGTGATGATTGCTTCCCAGGAATTTGAACGTTAAAAACGCGTACCTTTCCGTATGATAAGGAACTAGCTGTATCTCTCACTCTTTCAATATTTTCTACAATTGAATTTAGTGCTGTATCATAGCCTAACGTGAGCTCTGAATCCTTAATATTATTGAAGATACTAATTGGTACCTGCAAAAACTTGCCTGAGAAATCGTTCACATTAACTTTTGTATCCCCTAATAAAATAACCTGATCAAGCTCTATTAATTCACTAGCAAGTACGGATAAATGATCGTTCCATATGGTAATAGGAAAAGCATTGAATAAATAAGAATCCGCACCAAATGAATGATATGTATTCCTATTAAGTTCTTTTCGATATAACTGCTTAGTTGTATCGTTCCATTCAATTCCCATGACCGTATGACCTTGAACGGAAAGTTCTTCTACAAGGGTACGAACGATCTGTGCTGTACCTGCTGAAGCACAACCAAAATGAACTACACCTATTTTCATTATCGTAACCCCTTTATACGAAATTTCGTTCATTACTCAATGAACATTTGTTACGGATTTTAGTATAACATGAAGTACTAAGAAAGATAAATAGGCAAAAACCGAAATTATTTGAAATTTTACATTACGGCTGTTTTCGCAATCCTTGTTACTATAAAATTAGTGCTGATAAAGGTTGATTTCTGCTACAGGATGCTCATCTTAAGCTGGACGTGCGTTGAGCCTTCCCGGTGCCAGCGCCTTGAGCAGCTTAGGGCAAATAAGATGCAAATGAACAGATGACGTTTGTCTTCTATTCATTTACGGCAAAGCGCTGGCAGTCTAAAACCGCAACATCCTATTGCAACAACGATTGCACTTGCATGTCCTGTGCTTCAAAGCTGGATGTCGCAGCTTATCCACAGTACATGAATTTATAATTTCCTAGACGAACACAAAAATACCGACCCCAGTTTAAAATCCAGGTCGGTTATTCTTTATTTTCAGGTAATCGAATAACAAAAGAGGTTTGATGATCATCTGATTCACAAAAAATCGTACCACTATGTTTTTCAATGATCGTTTTACAAACGAATAATCCTATTCCAGTACCAGAGCTTTTGGTTGTATAAAATGGTTCAAAGATTGTTCCCTTTGCTTCTTCAGGAATCTTTGGACCATTATTTGTTATAGTAAAGGAAATGGCATGTTGATGTTTATGACAAGTGATCCATAAATTACGTTCAATTGAATTCTCTTGCTTCAATGCATCAATAGAATTTAATATAATATTAACTAATACTTGCTTTATTTCATCCTTTACGGCTGTGATTTTACAGTCAGGGTCAATAGTCGTTGATACATTCACATCACCGTCTACAATACTTGGATATAGAAATGAAATTATATCACCAAATAGGCTTTCTAAGTGGATTTCTTCCTTAAGCTTTTCTGAAGTGTCAAGCTTTGACGCATGCAAAAACTGAGTTATCCTAAACTTCAGTTGATCTAACTCGTTCTCGATCGTATCCATATATTTTAGATTAGGATGTTCACTTTTCAACAACTTCATAAATCCCATTACAGATGTTAATGGATTTCTAAATTCATGTACAAAGCTTGAGGCCATCTGGCCAAGTAGTGATAACCGATCCTTGTGTGATTGGTTGACAAAAAGCATCTTTTCTTTTATCTCACTATCTTTTAACTCTGTATATCGTGTAACAGCAAAAAAACAATATCTGTCAAATAGATCATTAATTCTATCGATGATTGGTTGAAGGTCGTGGATAGAAACACCTGATTTTCCTACATATTTAATAAGTGTACTTCGCCCAATATTCATATTGTAAACAAATTCTCCAATATTACTTTTGCTTAACACTCGTTCTTTTGCTACATTACTAGCAAGATCTTTCAATTCTTGATCACTTATTGTCTGCAGCAATGATTTCTTGACCAATAGATACATGTGATATCCATTTTGCCCTACACGATCCTTGAAGATATCGTCATGTTGTATAATGACTTTTTCTAGCCACAAAGCTAAAAAATCATCCTGTGTTTCTTCCAAAAACTTGATTACCTTATCCTCAACAGAACACATTGTCCTAGATACCGAGTTCACTACTTTTCACCACTTTCATTGTGTGAATACCTTTAATGACAATTAGACAAAAACCGATAAAAATCCTTCTTTTTTATCACTTTATTCACATTTCTATAAAATATGTTACATTTTGAATAATTCTCATAATAATTTTTACAAACTTCTAACAATTCATACATTATATGTAAAAGAGATTCTACAAAAAGAATAGTCTTTAAAACTAAAAAAAGCCATGACTAATCATAGAATGAAGGTAGTCATGGCTCTATCCTTATTTTGTTTCACGGTGTAATGTATATCTTTTTAATCTTGGGCAATATTTTTTTAATTCAATACGATCTGGATTGTTCCGTTTATTTTTTGTTGTAATATAATTGCGATCACCTGTTTCAGTGCATGCTAGTGTAATTTTCACTCTCATTCTTTTTCCTCCCAATAATTAATTTTCTGCCGTAAAGGCAGGAAGTGGATCAGTGAACTGATTCCAGTCTTGTTGCATTTCCTCATCTGTAAGTAGACATTGATTAAGGGTAGCCTCGATTTCATCCCGGTTCATACTGACACCAATCATTACGATTTCTGTCATACGATCACCGTATAGATCGTCCCACTTTTCAAGTAACTCCGGTTCTTCTTTCAAAATTTGTGCTTGTTCTTCTTTTGGATATGTCGCAATCCATTCGCCCGCACCTTGAATCGTGATGGATGGACCAGCTTGTGAAAGAAGTCCTGTTATTTTATTTCTGGAAGCAAGCCAGAAAAATCCTTTTGCACGAACGACATCCACTGGCCAGTTTTCCAGCCAAGCCATAAATCGTTCTGGATGAAATGGCCGTTTTTGCTTGTAAACAAAAGATGAAATTCCATACTCTTCTGTCTCTGGTATATGTTCATTCATTAGTTCTTGAATCCATCCTGCAGCTTGGCTTGCTTCTTCAAAATCAAATAAATGGGTATCTAATATTTCAGCTAGTGCAACATTCGAAAAACTAGTTTCGATAATTTTAGCTCCAGGATTTAATTTGTGAATCACCGCCCTTAATTCTTTAACATCCTCACGGTCCACCAAATCTGTTTTATTTAATATTAGGATGTTGGCAAATTCAATTTGATCAATGAGCAGATCCACGACTTCTCTCTTGTCAGATTCATCTGTTGCTTCCTTGCGGTCAAGCAAAGTTTCACCAGATGCGAAATCATGCCAAAACCGGTTTGCATCAACAACCGTAATCATTGCATCAAGAAAACAAATATCTGCTAAATTAATACCGAGCTCTTCATCGATATAGGAAAATGTTTGGGCCACTGGAATCGGTTCAGAAATTCCTGTCGATTCAATAACCAGATAATCAATATCTCCTTGCTCAACAAGCTTTTTCACTTCAATGATGAGATCCTCTCGTAATGTACAACAAATACATCCATTTTGTAGTTCAACAAGTTTTTCCTCCGTTCTAGAGAAGCCCCCCTGTTTAATAAGGGATGCATCAATATTAACCTCACTCATATCATTGACGATGACTGCAATACGCCTTTCTTCTCTGTTTGTTAAAATATGATTTAATAATGTTGTTTTCCCTGCTCCTAAATATCCACTTAACACAGTAACAGGAACTTTACGATTGGTCATTCCTAGTTCATCTCCTATAAATCGTCATTATTACGATTTTCATTTGATACTACTAACTATTCTTTCTGCTGCATGCCTAGCCCCGGAAATATTTCGAGCTATAGGTCCTATTTCCAGTTCTGCTAATGGACCTGAAACATACAAATGAGGACACCATTCTAAAGATGAATTAACAATTGGGTAGCCACATTCAGCACATTGCAAGTTTTCAACCTGTACCAATTGATCAATGAGCTTTCCTCCAGGTACATCAGGTTGAAATCCTGTTGCCAGCACAATTGTCTTGGCCTTTAGCGATGTGCCTTCTTCTTTTAAAGTCAGTTCATAACCTTCTCCGGCTTCAGTAGCACTCTGGATCTCACTAATGGAAATCGTAATTTGTCCATTATTCTCCAATTTCTTCAACTTCCTGTATAGTTCTCCTGGTATTGATCCTTTATTTCTCGCACTTTTTATGATTTGTCTTCGTTCCTGAAGGTTTGATGTCCTTTGAAAACCGGCTAAATACTTTGGTCCTAACCATCCGGGGTCACTATCAAAATCTTTTATGCGTAAATTATGCCTTGTTAAAAGTGTTACTCTGCCTGGAAATACCTCTGCGAGTTTTATCGTAATATGAGCAGCAGTCATTCCCCCTCCAACTACAATAAACGGCGGATCACTCAGTTTATTTTGTTCTAATTTTGGATTAGAAATATGAAGAATCTTTGAAGGATGACGTTCAAGTAATGGGAGAGCCCAATCAGGATATAAAAACTGCCCATTAATACTAATTGTTAATACTACATTCTTTCCTTCAATAATTGATTGATCCTCTAATTCAACATGCCATCGATCCTTCAATCTCTTACTCTTCCTTACAACACCTCTATGCCAAGCTCTTTCAATTTGAATATCCGATAAGACATACTCACAATGTTCATTAAATAATTCTAGTGATGGCCTTTTATAAGGGCCAAAAAAGCTAGTTTGATGAAAGTTCTTCTTAGCATATCTTTGTAGACTATAAGGATCGACATCAATATGATGAACAGATGGAGAACGAAGATGCTTCATTCCAATTAATCTTGTTCTTTTTTTCCACTCAAATAATGGCTCATCATGTAAATCTATGATCTTCATCTTATTAATTGAGGTTATTTTATGTTTAAGTAAATATGTAGCAATTGTACAACCGTGAATGCCGCCTCCAATAATAATCCAATCGTACACACTGATCTCCTTCTTTTAAAACGTAATAATTACGATTTATATTTTAGAACATGATTATGAAAATTGCAAGCTCTTTTACATTCTTATACCCAACTTGATTAAATTACTATTAATAAACTATAGGAGTAACTTGGCTTGTTGCCAAACCGGAAGCTTTTTATCGATAAAATATTTCAAGCACAAAAAAATGCTGACAACAATGTGCCAGCATTTTTTGACATATTACATATTTACGCGTACAACACGTCCATTAAATTTTTGTGCCCAGTAGCCGCTAGACATATCAGCAATAGCAACTCCAGTTGAACTTTGTGATCCTATAAATTTGCCACCGCCTACATAGATACCAACATGTCCATCTGTTTTGTAAGTGTTAAAAAATACTAAGTCACCAGGCTGCATATTGCTTGTTGAAACCTGTTTACCGGCATATTTAAGCGAGTCAGTGCTTGCACCAACGCTCACTCCGATAGTAGAAAATGCCCAGTGAACAAATCCAGAACAATCAAAACGGCCGTTTGCTATATCATAAGAATTTCTTCCGCCACCAAATACATAGACGGAGTTCCCGATATACTTATAACCTGCACGAATTAAATCATTTACCGTTCCATTCGGATTTACAGGTGTTGACTCAACAGTTGAAGAAGACGTACTTTTTGCTAATTCAACAGATCCCGATGTTGAATTATTAGTAGAACCTTGAGTACTTGATGAACTTTGATTATTTGTTGAGCTTTGTGCAGCAGCAGCTGCAGCTTCTTGAGCAGCTATATTTGCCTCTTTTTGCTTAAGGCTATTAATTGCCGCTAATTTCGCTGTTTCTTCATTTTTCAATTGTTCTCTTAATTGATCATTTTCACTTTTTTGTGAAAGAATATGCTCTTGCATTCCTTCTAATTCAGATTTCATCGCTTCTAAATCTGAAAGCGCTTCAACTTTTGAAACCTTCTTTTCATTTAATTTCTGCTCGTCCGCTTCTTGTTGCTGTAACATTGCACGGTCAGCTTCTACAATCTTTCCAACTGCCATTGCACGATTGACGAAATCGCTGAAGCTGGTAGATCCAAGTAATACATCCATATATTCTACATTACCGCCACTATGTTGGTAAGAAATAGCACGTTGTTTTAAAATTTCAGTTCTTTCTTTAATAGCTTGTTCTAGTTCAGCTATTTCACTGTTCATTGCTTCAATATCACTTTGAGTTGTTTTTATTTTTGATTCAGTTTCTTCTATTTTTTTTGTATTATCATTTATTGCTGCTTCAACACGTTCACTTTGCTTTTTTAATTCTTCCAACTCTTGTTGAATTTTCTCAACATCTTGAGTAGCGTCTTTAATATTTTCCTGAATTTCTGTACGCTCTGTGTTTTCAGCGTTAGCCGAAGGAATAGCAAATGAACTTCCTAATCCTATCATGACTGCTAAATTCATGATAACTAGTTTCTTTTTCGACATTCTCTTCCCTACTTTCGTTTCTCTCGTACAATCAGTATTTTTGCCTATGTATCTATTAAAAGTATTACTTTTTACTTACTTTTGTCACAATTAGTAGTATATCATCAAAAAATGACAAAAGTATGTATATAATATTACAGTTATGTTTCAAATATAACAAAAGACCTTATTATTCTACTAAAAATGGCACTTTTTACACTGTACCATACAAATAATTAGAATTCTACTATCTATCTATTAATTGAATCATTAAGGGCTAAATGGTTATTGTTTTGAGATTAGTTCGACCACAGTTATATCTGCCTGCTAAGAAAAGCGCAAGCTCCTTGATTTAGGAAACACGGTAAGCAAAGCAAACCGATGTTGACTTATCGTTGGGAGATGATCTGAAGTTTGATAGGCGCTGGCAGACTAAAACCGCAACATCCTGTTACAACAACTGCACTTGCACATCCTGTGCTTCGGAGCTACTACTAAAACTAAGTACAATATTTTAAACTTTCTTATCTTTCAATAAAAAACCTCCCACACCAAGTGGAAGGTTTAATTATCATGCTTATTAAATTATTTCAGGTGATGTTCTACAGCTTTGAGCCATGTTGTGGCCATAAGCATGTTTCCTGCGGAATTCATATGCACACCATCTGTAGTTAATTTGTAGCCATTGTTTTTTTCTAAATACTGAACAAATGCTTGATGTGTCGGCACGATTATTGCTTCAAATTGATTTGCCATTTCATTAACGACTTTAACGTATATTTTTAACATTTGATTACCTTGAGCTTGTAAATCTTCTTCTATTACAGTGGGTTCCATTAAAATAATACGTGCATTTGTATGTTTTTTTACTCTAGTAAGTAGTTCTTTATAGATTTTTTCAAATTCCTCTGCATCTACTTGTTCAATTTCCGGACGATCAAGTTGTCTCCACACATCATTGATACCAATTGAAATAGAGACATAGTCAGGATTAGGTTCAATTACATCTTGTTGCCACCTTGAGGCTAGGTCAGTAATACGATTGCCGCTAATCCCTTTATTTGTTATGTTAAATTTTTTTTGAGGATAAGTCGTAATTAAGTAATCGTGAATGATTCTTACATAACTTATTCCAATTTCTTCTGGATCTTCGCGCTTCCCTGATTCCGTAATACTGTCACCTATGAATAGTAATTTGATAGTGCCCATTTCCTCTCCCCCATTACCCTTTTGAATGTATAGATTTTTATTGAATACAGCACTCTCCTATTTTGGATAAAAAAATGATATATGAAACGTTTCGAGAAAAGTCTCCCATTTTCCTTTTCTTTTCTTACAAGATAGTAAGTTATTTTTCAGTATGAGAATGAACTTCAAAAACGTTCCTTCCTTTTACTTCTCCGTTTACGATAATAGATAAAACATGCTTACCTGGATAATGTTTTCTTGTTGATAAATCTTTAAAGGAATGTTTTTTCACATATTGTTTTTTTTCACCTGGCTTAATCGTAATTTCCGATAGCTGAAATAGTTTACTCGAAGGCTTACCATTTGCCTTGATAAAATCAATCGAATATTCAACTCTTACTTTGCGTTGTTGTTCATCTGCTGATACTAATTGGAACGAAAAGGATATGGAATCTCCTATAAAAACATTGTTTGTGACTTCCAGATTTATTAGATCAATCTTTTTAACTGGACCTAAACCAAACAGCTCAAGAGCTTCTAAATTTCCCTTTTTAAGTAAGGTGCGTAATCCTTTTTTTAAAATCCAATCTGTTAATTCATTCTTTTCTTTCCATTTTTGTGCTAGTGAAAGGACGATTGCTGGATGGTCTTTAGAAATATCATTCATGTTATTTGCAACACTTTTTCTCACATATAGTGAAGGATCTTCCTTCAAGTTTTCTAATATCGGTAGAATCGGTGTTGGATCGTTTTTTAAACTACTTAATACGATTCCCCATGGAAGCCTTGGTCTAGAGCCTTCACTTGCTAATCTTCTAACATGCTCATTTGAATGACGGCTCCAGCTTAAAAATTGATTCATCATTTTCTCTTGGTCTTTTATGACAAAGGGGCGGACTGCAAATTCAGATGTTGAGTATTGCGTAAAATATTCAAGGGCAGCAATTGATACATCCCAATGATGTAACCCGTATACTTCAATGTAATCGGGAAAAATGATTCCTGCTAAACTACCTTTAAAATGGGGGGCTACCTCCTTTAATATACGAACTATATCTGTAAACCCCAGGTCTATTGTTGCATGACAACATTTAGAGATTCGCCGAACTCTCTGCTTTAATGTGAATTCATTCCACGCTCCAGCATATACGGATTTCTGAAACTTTGCTTGATCGAATGAAGGGTAAGCAACCTTCAATTCCTTTGAAAGTTCATCGATAAAACCTTGGTTAAAGATATTTCGAAGCTCCTCAGCCATATGCTCTCTCCTTAACTCATTGATTATTGCTTCATTATATCAAAACAAACCCAAATATTAGAAAAACCATGACTTTTATCTAAGTCATGGTTTTTCTAATGTTCGAGTATTAGTCAATCATTAATCCTATTGTTAGTTTTGTTCTGTTTTGAAAAGTTAACTCTAGTTCAATTGCTTCTTTAAAACCGGAAAGTGCCGTATTCCCTTCCATAATGGTTGGGGCTGTTATATCAATTGTCATTCCTTTTGAAAAAGCATTTGTACAAAGTCCACCTGAAATCATATTCCCAAGTTCCCCAGCAAATGATTTTAACATTTCTCCTTCAACTGCCATACCAAACATTATTTCACCTACATAACTAAAAAAATGGGTATCGGCTTTATAGAGAATCTTTCCTTTTATTGAACCCGTAATCCCAACTAAGACACCAAATCGACATGTTAACTCTGTATGTATCACAGGTGCAGTTATATTTTCATATGGAATCGGAAGAATCTGTTTTATAGACTCTATCATTGACTCGTGTAAACCTTCTAAAGTATTTGATACAGTCGTACTCAATACAAATCCCCCCTGTTTATTACGTATCGTTATAGAATTACAGCGTTAAATCTTCTTTTTATAAGCATACTTAACTACTAGTAGTATTACTGAGTCTTTTTTCTTATTATACAGTACATAGCTACTATTCACATCACAAACAGGACATTTGTTGTCACAATTTGTTTAGAAAAAATACTGGCTAGTCCTGGAGGCACACTAGCATTCATACTTATCTAGCTTTTTTTCAATCCATTGGTAGATATCATAAAAAACTTCTTGGCGATTCACTTCATTTAACATTTCATGCCGCCCATTTTCGTAAAACTTATAGTCTATATGTTGAATTCCATGTTTTCTTAATTGATTTATCATACTGACTACACCTTTTGTGTAACTCCCAACCGGATCCATATCTCCACTAAAAAGATAAAGCGGCACTCCCTTTTCCATTTTCTCTATTTGTTCAGCTTGATGAATCCTTTCAAGTCCATAGTATAAGTCTTGAAAAAAGCCTGTTGTACCTATTTTTCCACAGTAAGGATCATCTATATAGGCCGTAATGTGGTCAGAATCTCGTGTTAGCCATTCATATTCCGTATTGGCATTTTTAAATTTTTTATTATTGCTTCCAGTTGTTAATTTATGAAGAAATGGGCTTTCTGTTCGATTCCCCCACTTTTTCACCTGCCATTTTGCGAGTATTTTGGCAATCTTTAAGATAAAACCTGGATTTCCTCCAGTTCCAGATAAAATCACTCCGCACAGCCCTAATTGATAGCGTTGTAAAAATCTGCGAACTAAAAAGGATCCCATGCTGTGTCCCATGAGAAACACAGGTAATCCAGGGTACTGCTCTTTTATGTGATCATAAACTTCCTTCAAATCATCAACAACTCTTTCAAATCCATTGGTTTCTGCAAAAAAACCATAAGCACTCGTTTTTTCACCTGTCTGTCCATGACCTCGATGATCATGACCAATTACGATGATTCCCTTGGAATTTAGATACTCAGCAAACGATTCATACCGTTTAATATGCTCTGACATTCCATGAGCAATCTGCAAGACTGCTTTTGGCTTCACCGTTTTCTCTTCCCATTTACATACAAACACTTGATGTGCATCAGACATAGATAACCAATTTTCACTTCTCATACCCTTCCCCCTCCCTTTAGTCTGTTCACATTTTAAAATGATTTTTCCCGTCAGGACTTGCGCTACTATTTCGTAAAGTTCCAAAGCTCTTTTTTAGATGTAGTTATAGCATCCGCCCCTGCCTCCAGTGCTTTTTCTACTTCATCTGTTGTCCGAATAAGCCCGCCTGCGAGGATTTTTGTCTGTGTGCGTTCCTTTACCTCTTTAATCATCCAAGGCATCGCCCCCGGTAATACCTCGATATAATCCGGCTTGGTTTTTTCTACTAAACGATAGCTGCGTTCTAAAGCATGGGAATCAATTAAAAACATCCTCTGAATCGCAACGACTCCTTTTTGCTTCGCCTTTAAAATGACATTTGATTTCGTGGAGATAAGTCCGTATGGCTGATACTCTTGACAAAGGTACTCTGTCGCAAAATCATCGCTTTTCAACCCATGTATTAAATCAACATGGTAAATAATTTTTTTCTGATGTTGTTCTGCTAACTTATGTAGATTGGCCAATTGTGATATATGGGTTTCTAAAAAAACTCCAATCTCATACTCACTTACTAAGAAACGCTCAAATTGTTTGATAGATGAAAAAGCAGGTAAAATCTTTTGCATAGGAACTCCTCACTTCATATTTATGTAAACTTAAACAGTATTATTTATCCCACTCTTAACCGGCAGGAAGAACCCCAACTCAAGCTTCTTTCTTTTACAAAGAGGCTGGCGGGATAACTGCCCGTAAAGGTCCATTAGTTTAACTTTATTTTTTTCATCATAAATCCTTGTTGTAAAATTGTCACCCTTTTATAAAGAATTTTATGTAGATGAAAAATACTTGGATAAATTAACCTCGTTTATTAACAATATGAATTAGCATCCTTTCCGCTAGGAGGTTTTCATTGAAAACTCGCATTCCTAAACCATTGTCTAATTTAATAAAGGAAAAAAACAACAAGAGATTTGCTGAGAAATTATCGGCGATCCAGGAGATGAATAGCAGAACTCAAGACATAAAGAAGATCGAACAAATCTCTTCGAACCTTAAATGGAATTTAGAGCACATAAAAGAAGTAGTAGGAAATAGCAGCGATGTCGTTATAAGAGACTTTAAGGCTGGACAAAGCGGGGACATTCAGATAGGCATAATCTATACTGACGGATTAGCTGACAAAACACTTGTTCAGGATTTTGTATTAGAAACCCTAATGGTTCAAATCAGAGAAGCAAATTTTGATCCATTAACTGTTCAAACAAGCTTTTTTGAATTCATAAAGGCACGCTCTCTACCGACCGGTGAATTAATTGAAATTGAAAACTTTGAAGATCTCTTTTTCCACTTTTTATCTGGCGATACCATTCTATTAATTGACAATTTTACTAAGGGCTTAGCGATCGGATCAAGAGGCTGGGTAGATCGTGGTGTACAGGAGCCTTCTTCTCAGACTGTTGTTAGAGGTCCAAAAGACGGTTTTTCTGAAACGTTAAGAATCAATACTGCTTTAATAAGACGTCGAATCAAGGATCCAAATCTGTGGCTTGAGACAAAGCAGCTTGGAAAAAAGACAAAAACAGATGTTGGCATTATGTATTTAAAAGGCGTGGTAAACGAAAAAATTGTGAAAGAAGTACATTCCCGATTAGACAAAATTAAAATAGATGCCATCCTCGAAAGCGGATATATAGAAGAGCTAATACAGGATAAAACTTATACTCCTTTTCCTACAGTCTTCAATACAGAACGACCTGATACTGTCGCTGCTGCCATATTGGAAGGAAGGGTAGCAATCCTTGTTGACGGAACTCCTTTCGTTTTAATCGTTCCTGCTCTTTTAGTGAATTTTTTTCAGGCGAGTGAAGATTATTATCAACGAGCTGATATCGCAACACTGATTCGTTTACTTCGATATCTATCTTTTTTTCTTGCATTACTGACACCATCAGCCTATATTGCGGTGACAACCTTCCATCAGGAAATGCTTCCTACTCCTTTACTCATTAGTCTCGCAGCCCAACGAGATGGAGTCCCTTTTCCCGCAATTGTTGAGGCAATCATCATGGAGTTGACCTTTGAAATATTACGAGAGGCTGGGGTTCGAATGCCTAGAGCTGTCGGTTCTGCTATCTCAATTGTTGGAGCATTGGTTATCGGACAGGCAGCAGTAGAGGCTGGGATTGTGACGGCAACAATGGTTATCGTTGTTTCCTTAACAGCCATTAGCAGCTTTGTATCACCTACTTTTAATATGGGTATTGCTGTTCGAATTCTAAGGTTTGGATTTATGATCCTTGCTGGAACGTTCGGTTTATTTGGCATTATTTTAGGCTTAATTGCTATGGTCCTCCATCTTAATAGCTTAAGGTCCTTTGGTATTCCTTATTTATCGCCGAATGCTCCATTTATATTACAGGATCAAAAAGACAACTTTTTTCGCTTTCCACATTGGGCTTTATTTACGCGCCCTCGGTTAATCAATCAAAAAGACAGGGATCGAGAAGATACTTCTTCCCCTAAGCCTCCTACTACTAGTTAAGGAGTTAATCTAAATGAAAAAGAAGCTGTTCATTGTTTTTTTCATGCTCCTTCTCACAACAGGTTGCTGGAGTAAAAAAGATCTAAACGAACTCGCAATCGTAACGGCAATAGGTATTGATAAAACAGAAGACGGTTATTCCGTTTCCATTCAAGTATTAAACCCATCAGAGCTTGCTGGAAATACAAGCTCAGGTCGTACTGAAGTTGTTAGGTTTATAAAATCAGGGGATACCATATTCGAAACTTTAAGGAAGTTATCAATGGATTCTCCCAGAAGAATATATTTAGCACATCTTCGCGAGGTTGTCTTTGGAGAGGAAATTGCTAGAGATGGAATAGGAAAAGCACTAGATTTTATTTCTAGAGATCATGAGATGCGAACTGATTTTTATATTACGGTTGCTAAAGGCTCAACCGCAGCTGATATCCTTAATATTCAAACAGCAATTGAAAAAGTTCCGGCAAATAAACTATTTAACGCACTTGAAACCTCTGAAAAAGTTTGGGCAGCAACAAAAACAGTACAGCTGGATGAATTAATTAATAGTATTGTGAGTAAAGGTAAAGAACCAGTTTTAACAGGCATCTATTATTACGGTAACTCAGAATATGGAAGCAATATTGAAAATGTCCACAATGTTTCACCCGAAACAGGATTAAGACTTGATTATCTTGCTGTCTTCAAAAAAGATAAGCTAATTGGTTGGCTTAATATGAATGAGAGCAAAGGCTTCAACTATATAACTGATACGATAAAGAATACAGTGATAACGATCGAAACAAATGAAGGCAAAGTCTCTATTGAAGCACTCCGTTCTAAAACCAAAGTACACGGAAAAATGAAAAAAGGCAAACCAGTTATAGACATCACGATCGATACAGAAGGAAACCTTGCTGATGTTGAAAGTAGTATTGATTTATCAAAACCCGAGAATATAGATAAATTAGAAAAGGAATTTCAAAACAATATTAAAGAAAAAGTGCAAACCTCAATTAAAAAGGTACAAGAGGAATTTCAAAGTGATATTTTTGGCTTTGGGGAAGTGATTCATCGAGCTGATCCAAGAGCTTGGAAAGAAATTGAGGATAATTGGGATGAAATGTTCACTAATTTAGATGTAAACGTTGAAGTGAAAGCAGACATTCGCAGGTTAGGTACAATTACTGAATCGTTCCAGAAGGAGATAAAGGAGTAAACAATACATGTGGTCAATTGTTGGAATTCTACTTATAGGATTAACCGTATTTATTATTGATGTTAAACCTCTCATAAAAGGGAAAAATTATCGCGAGATCTTCATTTATAGTTCCCTATTATTGAGTGGACTAGCACTATCTAGCTTACTAATACTCAAAGTGAGAATTCCAACACCACTTGATTTCATAAAAACTATATACATGCCTTTTATTTCATTTATTGAACGTCTTTTGTCATAGAGGTGATCGTCAAACATGCTTGAAGAAGGGAAAATTAATGCTGGAGAATTTGAGACAATTGTTATTACTTTCACTTTAGGAAGTTCCATCCTAGTTGCACCATCCTTACTTGCTTCAAATGCCAAACAAGATGCATGGATTGCTTCTATTCTTTCGTTAATCATAGGACTAAGTTTTATTTTTCTATATCATAAGCTATTATCCCTTTATCCAAAAATGACATTTGTGGAATTTTCAGAAGCGATTTTAGGAAAATGGGCCGGAGGTTTCGTATCATTTTTATTTCTCTCTTATTTTTTTATTGTTTCTGCAGGGTTACTTAGAGAGATTGGGGATTTCCTTACAACACAAATTATGGTAGAAACACCTATTCAAATGGTCATGATCTCTTTTATTATCATTTGTATGGCAGGTGTTAAATTGGGAATTGAAGTTATCTGTCGAACAGCGGTTATTTTTTTTCCGTGGATGACTCTCTTGCTATTATTGTTATTTCTATTTCTTATTCCTGAAATAAAATTATCAAATATTCAACCTATCTTTGGTGAAGGGTTGAAAGCTATTAGTAGAGCTACGTATAGTAATTTGGGACTCCCTTATTTAGAATTAATCATTTTTTTAATGATCACACCATATATAACGGACAAAGTGAAGCTGAAAAAAGCCTTCTATAAAGGAACGATTATTGGAGGAGTCGTTTTAGGTATCCTTATTATTTTTAGCATCCTTGTACTTGGAGCTGATTTTTCTGCAAGGAACGCCTACCCATCTTATATTTTAGGAAAGAAAATTAGCCTTGGTACAGTTCTCGAAAGAATGGAAGTCATCGTTGCGATCATTTGGTTTTTCTCGATGTTCTTTAAGCTTACCATCTGCTATTACGGAATCACGCTCGGAATAGCACAAGTATTTCGACTAAAAAACTATAAAATCTTAGTTTCTCCTTTAGCCTTTTTAATTGTCACCTTTGCTATTATTTTATATCCGGATATTGTTTACTTTCAGGATTTTATTGCTCATACATGGACCCCTTATTCCTTATCAATATGCTTTTTCCTTCCTTTTATATTATTGATTGTAGCTCAGGTTAAGAAAATGAAAACATACACCAAAAGGGAAAGGTAAGGTTCTATGGAGAATGCAAAAATATCCGCGATTCAGTTAGTCATTATTATTTATATTTTTGTTGTCGGTACAACTGTTATCTTCCCACTAGCTGCTGATGCTAAACAGGCAGCCTGGATTTCGATTTTAATCGGTTTGCTTAGTGGATTTCCATTGCTTTTTATGTATCATTATTTATACAAATTGTATCCAAGTCTTGTTTTGACTGAATATTGCAAGAAAATTCTTGGTAAATATATAGGAACTGCTGTTGGTCTATCCTACGTTTTGTTTTTTTTATATGGTGCAGCACGTGATGTGCGGGACGCCATGGAATTAGCGCCCCTGTTTTTACATGAAACTCCCGTGTCAGCCATTGGAATTATGTTTTTACTACCTGTTTTATATGGGTTATTTTTAGGAATAGAAGTATTACTGAGAACAAGTGAAATCTTTATTGTTTATCTTGTTATAACTGGTGCATTAATGATTTTATTTATCTTTCTATCTGATATCTTTCAAGTTGAAAATTTACTACCTGTTTTAGAGCCAGGATGGAAAACAATCATTCGTACCACATTTAAAGAACCTTGGATGGCACCTTTTGGAGAGGTTGTTTGTTTTACGATGATATTCGCCTATCTCAATAAGCCAAAACATCAACTTAAAGCATCATTTTTGGGAGTAATGATTGGAGGACTTTCTTTAGCTTTTTTTCACTTTTTAACAATTGCTGTTTTAGGGGCTGATACTAGAGGTCGTTCCATTTCACCATTTCTTAGAATGGTTCAAAAAATTGATATAGCTGATATTATTCAAAGGCTTGATGCGCTCTTTATGATATGGCTACTTGTTAATGATTTTTTTAAAGTCGCTATTTTTATGTATGCAGCAGTGATTGGCGGGGCAACGCTATTTAAAGTCTCTAAAAATGTGCTGATTTTGCCATTTGGAACTCTTGTATTTTTCACTGCGATATATTTTGCAGATGATTATTCCTCTCATATGGCGCAAAGTGATTTTGTTCTTACTTATATTTATCCTATTTTTGCATTATGCTTTCCGCTTCTTTTATGTTTTGTTGGCTTTACTAGACAAAAGATAAATAAAAGGCAGAATTCTTCTTAATACCTCAAGAGATTCGCGCATTTTGTCGTTTTTTGTCTAATCGTAAATATATTTTAAAAATCGCAAATAAAATTTCATAATCGAAAATTAGATCCCAAAATAGCAAATATATCCTGATAATCACAAATAAGTGTTCATCAGACAAAAAAAGACCATAGGAAGGATTTTACTATTCTCCTTCCTATGGTCTTTTTTAAAAGGAATGGTGCTTTTCCATTACTTGTTTATACTCACTTTCTAATTCATGCAATGTTAATTCATATAATTGGCGATTATCTGAGGATTTAAAGCAATTTAGCTTTAACAACTGTTGAATGATCTGATCCTTTTGAAAGACAATGGCTTCCTTCATTTTATCACCCATTTCCTTCACTTTCTGTGAAAAACCTTACATTAGTTGACTTTCCGCTATCTTATTTAAATGTTCTGTTAACATTATTTTCAACTCATTTGATTTTTTCAACCTATTTGTTGCTTCTAAAAAGAAGTTCTCATCTCCATGTCCAAGAGACTGATCAACCTGATATTTTAGATGGTTAATGTGTAACTCCAGATCCATTAAGGAGAAAATATGCCCATTAATAAAGTATTTTTCTAAATCCTCTAGTGCCATATAAAATTGTTTATCAGAATTCAAATAAACCATATTATACCAGCCCTGATCAAGTACATATGTACGCTCATTCGTGACCTCTAAAAAATCTCCTCGTTTGATTGTCAACATATCCTCATGCTCTCCATCTGGACAGAAACACTCGACAAAATGTTGAAATTGGTCATTCACGATAAAATAATGATGCATTGTGTATAAACTCCTCTCTTAATGAAAATCGTTATCTTTATAAAAATCTTTACATTGTTGTGTTAAAGGACATTCAAAGCATCCTTGATTAGATTCATTAACAAGGCGTTTCAAATGGTTGAGGTATTGTACTCCCTTTGGAATATCATGTTCGTTTGGATAAAGGATAGACACTTTCCCATCGATTAACGATACAATTTCAATCTTTTCTGGTAGGATGCCCAAAGCATCATAAAAGAAAACAGACACAAGATGGTTATACTTCTCCATCAAATGCTGATCAGCTTCCAAAAGGAATTTTTTTATTGAAAATGATTTGGTTGACCATTCTGCAAGTTCGATGGTGATGGATAGCTGTGTTTCTATTTCCTGTACATATGTATATAGCTTTTCATATAAAAACAGGGGCGGCTGCTGGAAATTTGTTGAAAGAAACTGCAGCAAATGGTCTGTTATTTTCGCTAAAACCACATAATACTCTTCCCTGGACTGAAAAAGATTAAACCTAACATGCCAAAAATGGTCAATTAACTTTAAAGCTGTTAACTTAGTTTGCTCTCCTAATGGAAGCTGATAATATGTATGGACAATTTTATTGATTACATATTGAATATCTTGTCTCCACATTCGTTCATTTTCGTGTAGGAGCTGATAATAGTAAACTTGATAAGGACATGTAATAAAAGACTCTAAATGATCTTGCACCATATATTTCTCTACTATCTGTTTGTTTTCGTTTATCATTTAGAGTGCACTTCCTCTCCAAAATAATGATAATGATTATCATTATCTCTTCTTTATTCTAATTGAAAATCGTTATCAATGTCAAGGTTAGATGTTTCTTATCCTATTTATAAAAGTAGAAAAAAGACCAGTCATATCATGACTGATCCCTAGGTTAGTTCATTAATTTCTTTATCATTTTCAAGCTGTTTTTTGCATTTGGATAACGAAAACTAAAATCAAAACGATTGGTTTGCTTGAGAACACTTTTATAGTGGGAAAAGGTTTGGAAGCTTGCTTCACCATGGTAAGTTCCCATTCCACTTTCACCAACTCCTCCAAAAGGCAGGTATGGTGTAGCGATATGCATAATTGTATCGTTAATACACCCACCACCAAATGAAGTAGATTCGGTAACTTGCTTTTCTACATCCTCGTTTGTTGTAAAAAGGTACAACGCTAACGGCTTTGGACGGCTATTAATAAAATCAATGGATTCTTGTAGATCACTATATTCCAAAATCGGAAGGATTGGCCCGAAAATCTCATCTGTCATCAAAGGGGATGTAAGATCATGCGGTTCAATAAGAGTTGGATTTATTTTTAAAAGACGTTCATCTGATTGGCCGCCAAACAATATCGTACCATCTGATAAATATCCCTTTAATCGATGAAAGTGACGAGCATTCACTATTTTTGTGAAGTCTTCATTTTCCATTGCATTTTCCCCGTAAAAGTCGAGGATGACCTTTTTTAACTCTTTAATAAATGGCTGTTTTATCTCCTTGTGGAGGAAAAGGTAATCTGGAGCAATACAAGTTTGACCGGCATTTATTAGCTTGCCAAACGCAATTCTTTTTGCAGCTAGTTCGAGATTAGCGGTCTTATCAACAATACATGGACTTTTTCCGCCAAGCTCTAACGTAATCGGGATTAGTCTTTTGGCAGCAGCCTCCATGACAATTTTCCCCACTGGGACACTACCAGTAAAAAAGATATAATCAAAAGGTTGATCTAATAAATAACGGGTCGTTTCGACCCCGCCTTCTAGTACAGCGATATAAGCAGGATCAAAGACTTCTTGAATTAGCTTGGAAAGCAATGATGATGTATGTGGTGTTAATTCTGATGGCTTAAGTATTGCTGTATTTCCAGCTGCAATAGCTCCGACTAGTGGAGCGAGCTGAAGCTGAAACGGATAATTCCAAGGTGCAATAATCAGTGTAACACCAAAGGGCTCAGCAACTCTTATTCCTTTAGAACCTATATGTGTTTTTGCTGTTTTTACTTTCTCAGGCTTCATCCATTTATCTAAATGTTTTAATGTAAATTTTATTTCCTCTAATAAAAATCCAATTTCGGTGACATATGCTTCTGTTTCTGATTTATTTAAATCAAGTTTAAGCGCATGACATATTTCTTTTTCGTTATTTCGAACTTGTTCAGCTAGGGTTTCAAGCATTTTTTTCTGAAATCCTTTGATTTTGTTTGACCAGTACGAAAGAAGTTTTTTTGAAGTTGAACAGCTTCTGTAACTGATTCATGTGTCTGTTCGTTTATCTGAACCATGACTTATTCCTCCTATAAGAGATGATCACCTGTTAATATAGGCCTCTTCTATTAACAAAGTCAAAGTTTTACATAGTTTCTGCTTTCTTTTTTTGAATAGGTGCTTTTTGATATCCCCATTTTAAGGATAAGATCATGCCAATTAAACCTGCTGTACCTGCAGTTAGAAATACAGGAAAAAATGTACCTTCTTCCGTAAATAAACCCGCGATAAATGGACCTAGAAAAATACCTATCGCATACACAGCTTGGAACAGCCCCATCGCTGTGGCACGTTTTCTATTCGGGATGGTTTGGATCGCCATTCCCATTAACAAGGGGATCGTCATTCCTTGGGCAAACCCATTTAAAGCCTGAGTAAGATAAAGAACTCCCAGGTCTTTTACAAACGGTATCATCGCGGAAAACACAAATGTACCTAGAAATCCCACAACCAATATAGACCATTTTTGAAAACGCCCAGCAAAATATCTTCCAGTCATGATTGGCGCAATGGCATGAGGAATCATAAAACTGAGTACTAAGTAAATCAAGCTATCCTTAGAGGCGCCAATTTCCAGTGCGTAATTAGGTGTAAATCCGAACATCGTAATAAACAGTACTGCATGAGCAATGGCAGATAATGTTGCTGCTTTTAAGACAATCGACTCCTTCATTACTTCATGTAGTTCATTCATTTCGATTTTTTTCGTCTCCGTTTTCCTTGTTGATTCTTTCATTCGAAATGCTAACACAATCCCTACAACCCCAAGGATTCCCCCTAACCAAAAGGGAGATTTCCACCCCCAATGGGTGACAAGATACCCACTTACGGCCATACTTATAAGCTGGGAAGCAACAGTAATAAACTGTATATTTCCCATCGCCCTTGTTGTGTCCTCCCGCTTAAAATAACTCGCATATAAAACGGTAAAAGCAACCCACATCGATGCTGTAATCCCAGATATAAACCTTGATACCAGTGCGAATCCCAAGCTATCAGTTAAGGCAAAACCTAGGCAACTAATCACGCCTGTAACAAGGCCGGCAATCACAAACGGCTTCCGAATTTGCAATCGGTCTGACACAACTCCAACGGGAAGTCGCAATAAAATTTGCATAATGCCATAGCTTCCTACGATAAAGCCAACTAATGTATAGGTTCCACCTAGAAAGTCCAGATATGAAACAAAAACAGGAACATAAATATAGAGTGTAAACCAATAAATAAAGGTAATTAAAATAAACAAAGTATGATCATAGAATGAGAGCTTTTTAACTTCTATTTCATTAGTCAAAATATACCTCCTAATTTCTTTATGTATCTAATGTATCTAATTTATCTTATCTACTTTCTACCATTTATTAAATACTAAAAATGGAAAAAAGAGAAGAAAATCAACTTACAAGTGATTTCCTTCTCTTTAATAAACATATTTTAGAAATACAATAACCAAATCACAACAACTAGAACAATTCGATAAATAGCAAATGGCATTAGTTTAATTTTGTTAATCAATTTTAAGAAAAATCGAATTGACAGCAATGCAAAAACGAAGGCACTAATAAATCCAGCGATAAAGAATGGCATGGCATCTAATGTGAAGTACTGCCAGTTTTTAAGAAGAGAAATTCCGCTAGCTCCCGCCATAATTGGGACAGCCATAATAAATGTGAAATCGGCTGCTGCACGGTGGCTCATACCTAATAACACACCACCTGAAATTGTCGATCCTGAACGGGAGAAGCCCGGCCATAATGAAAGACACTGAATAAGTCCGACTGATAGTGCTTGCTTGTACGTAATTTGGTCAACTGTTTCAATCTTTGGTTCCTTGGGACCGAAGATGTCAGCTGCAATCATTAAAACAGCACCTACAATTAATCCAATTAGCACTGTTTCAATTGAGAATAAATGTTCGTCGATATAATCTTCAAACAAAACTCCCAACACACCTGCCGGAATTAACCCAACAATAACTTGTGTTAGCTTTAAACGATTTTGTGCAATCGTTTTTGGTGCATTTTTGCTTAATCTGTCTAATCCAAGCATTTGAATAAATCTGTCCTTAAATACGACGACAACTGCTAAAATAGAACCTAGTTGAATAACTATTTTAAATGTATTTGCAACATATTTTGTTAAAAATTCTTCTGATTGTAACCACATATCATCAACAATAATCATATGACCTGTTGACGAAACGGGTGCAAATTCTGTTAATCCTTCTACCAAGCCTAATATAACAGCCTTTAAGAGTGTAATAAAATCCATCTTTTAAGCTCCTATCATTCTTTTTTTCGATAAACCACAAATGTAAGTATACCTTAAAAGAAACGAGGTGGAACTTAATTTTTTCTTAAGATTACTCTTTTACAAACTCCTTTGTACTTCTAACTGTGTCAATTGGGCGAACCATTTTTTCAATTTGCTCACGCTTTGGTTCTAAAAAAGGCGGTAGTGAAAGCTTTTCTCCTAATGTTTCGTAAGGCTCATCCCCCATAAATCCAGGTCCGTCTGTTGCAAATTCAAATAAAATGTTAGGGGCAACTCTTGCATATAATGATTCAAAGAAGTGCCTGTTTACATAGCCGGATGTCTGAAAACCAATGCTTTCCATACGATCAATCCACTCTTGTAGCACTTCACGGTTTTCTACACGGAAGGCTGCATGGTGAACTGTTCCAAAGCCTTGAATTCCTTGAGGCAGCATCATATTATGTTCGACAATGACCTGTGCTCCATTTCCACCTTCGCCAACTTCGAATAAATGGAAGGATCCTTCTTGAGCAATTTCTTTAAATAAGAGAGCTTTTTCAAGCACTTCCTTTAATTGATCAAAATTTGAGATTCGGATGAAGATTGGACCTAACCCTGTGATGGCATGTTCTAAAGGAATCGGACCTTTTTGCCAAGGTGTACCTGAAGCAATCCCCTTATTATACTCATCAGAAATCAACTGATATTGTTGGTCATCAAAATCAACAAAGGATAATGTTTTCTTTCCAAATTGTTCTTTTATTCCCGTATGCTTCACTCCTAAACGATCAAAGCGTTTAACCCAATAGTCTAATGATGCATCTGTTGGGACGCGAAACGAGGTTTTTGAAATTTCATTTGTTCCATGAATCCCCTTTGGAATTCCAGGAAAGTCGAAGAATGTCATATCTGTTCCTGCACTACCTGCATCATCTGCGAAGAATAAATGATAGGTTTGAATATCATCTTGATTCACTGTTTTTTTCACCAAGCGCATGCCAAGCACATATGTGAAAAATTCATAGTTTTTTTCTGCACTACTAGTAATTGCTGTTACATGGTGTATTCCTTTTAAATGGTTCATATTCCATCCTCCGTTATCTTTATGATATCTATTAGTATGCTTGAAATTCGCGGATATATAATCTATTTAATTCAAATATCTTGAATTAGAGATAATATACCATCAAATATTCTATGATGCAAGCAATTGAAATATTAAATTGCAAAAAACGTATTTGCAAAAAAGACCATTCACAAAAATAGTTAATAACATGCAAGAAAATGTGAAAAATTGCAAGAAAAAAGACAAGGATCTCTCCTTGTCCCTAGTTATCAATCGTGAAAATTTGTACCATCTGTTGTTTCTTTAATAATACCTGCGCGGATTACGAAGTCACCGAAGTGCTCGTTTTCTTCACGTTCTTTCGCATAGCGAGGAAGAATGACACTTAGTTCTTTTAATATTTCCTCTTCACCGATGTTTTCACGATACATTTTGCTTAAACGAGTTCCGTCATGTGCAGCACCTAGGTACATATTGTATTTACCAGGAGCTTTTCCGATAAAGCCAATTTCACCTAGTGCGTGGCGCGCGCATCCATTTGGACAGCCAGTCATACGGATCGTGATTTCTTTATCATTAAGACCATTTTGATCAACAATTTCATCGATTTTATCGATCAATGTTGGCAGATAGCGTTCTGCTTCAGCCATTGCTAAGCCACATGTTGGCAATGCTACACATGCAAGCGCGCTGCGGCGTAATGCAGAGTAATGCTTACCATCAGTTAGACCGTATTTTTCGATAAGCTCGTTAATTTTTTTCTTTTTCTGAGTTGATACATTAGCAATGATCAGGTTTTGATTTGCTGTTAAACGGAAGTCGCCTTTGTGGATCTTAGCGATTTCTCTTATCCCAGTCATTAGCTTGTAATCATCATAGTCTGTTACACGTCCGCCTTCAACGAATAGCGTGAAATTCCATTTTCCTTTTACACCTTTTACCCAACCATAGCGGTCTCCGTTATGGTCAAAGTTAAATGGTTTCGCTGCATCAAGACTCCAACCAAGACGATTATGGAGTTCAGCTACCACATTTTCTAATCCAAGACGATCTACAGTATATTTAAAACGAGCATTTTTACGTACAGAACGATTACCATAATCACGTTGAATCGTAATGATTTTTTCAGCTACATCATAGATTTGTTCCGGTTTACAGAAGCCGATTACTTTTGCAAGCTGTGGATATGTTGCCTTATCACCGTGTGACATTCCCATTCCGCCGCCAATCGCTACGTTAAAACCAACAAGCTTGTCGTCTTCAACAATCGCGATAAATCCTAAGTCCTGAGAGAAAATATCCACATCATTTGATGGTGGTACGGCAATTCCAATTTTAAACTTACGTGGTAAATAAAGCGGGCCATACATTGGCTCAACTTCTTCAGTATCAGGTGTACCCGCAACTTTTTCTTCATCTAGCCAAATTTCATGGTAGGCTCTTGTACGTGGTAACAAGTCATCGCTTAACTTTTTAGACCATTCATATACCTCTTGATGAACGTTTGATTGATATGGATTTGCCACACACATCACATTACGGTTTACATCTCCGCATGCGGCAATTGTATCCATTAAAGAAGCATGAATACCTTGAATCGTTTTTTTCATATTCCATTTTAAAATACCGTGCAATTGGAACGTCATTCGGGTTGTGAGCTTTAGTGTTCCATTTCCATATTTATTGGCAAGGTCATCCATCACAAGCCACTGATCAGGTGTTGCAACCCCACCTGGTAATCGAACACGCAGCATAAATTGATAAGCTGGCTCTAATTTTTGTTTTTGACGTTCATTACGAAGATCACGGTCATCCTGCAAATAGCTACCATGATGCTTCATAAGGCGGTTATCATCATCAGAAATTCCTGCGCTTAGTCGATCAAGCATGGATTCTTTTAGTGTGCCGCGCAAGTAGTCACTTTCTTCTTTAATACGTTCAACATCACTTGGAGCGCCTTCAGGTGCTTTTAATATTTGGTTCGCCATGTTCTAGAAAAACTCCTTTCAATCAAAGATCAATATACATCACGCTGGTAGCGTTTCGATTGCTGCATGTCGGCAAGGTAGCTTTCAGCTTTTTCACGGCTTAAGCCGCCTTCTTTTTCAATAATGTCAATAAGGGTATTATGCACATCATGTGCCATATGCTTTTCATCACCGCAGATATAAACAACGGCACCTTCTTCAAGCCATTCGAATAATTCTTTACTGTGCTCTAGCATACGGTGTTGTACATACACTTTCTCCTCTGTATCACGGGAGAACGCAACATCCATTTTTGTTAAAACTCCATCTTTTAACCATTTTTGCCATTCTGTTTGGTAAAGGAAGTCTGTTACAAAATGTTGATCTCCAAAGAACATCCAGGACTTACCTTCTGCCCCGATCTCTTCCCGCTCTTGCATAAATGCACGGAAAGGTGCTACACCTGTACCAGGTCCAACCATAATGATCGGTGTATCCGGATTTTCTGGAAGTTTAAAGTTTTGATTATGTTGTACATAAACCGGTAATGTATCACCTGGCTGCAGGCGTTCTGCTGTTAAAATTGAAGCTACACCTTTACGCTTGCGACCATGCGCTTCATAACGAACTGCGCCAATTGTCAAGTGAACTTCTTCCGGATTTGCCGCTAGACTGCTGGAAATAGAATACAAACGAGCAGGCATTTTACGTAAAATGCTAACAAAGTCCTGTGCCGAAACATCCCATGGCCCAAAATCACGAAGTAAATCTAATAAATCACGTCCATCAATATATGCTTTTAATTCATCAATTTTCTCCGGAGCAACAAGTGCTTTTAAGTCCTTATTTGATGAAAGCTGTGCTGCCTTTTCAATAAGCGGCTTCGTTAATACAGTGATTTCAAGCTTTTTGCTTAAAGCTTCTTTTAAAGTGACATCCTCTTTATTCACTGTAACCTTTTGATTTCCATCCCATTTTGTTGCTTCTAAAATCATATCAACAAGTTCAGGGTCATTTTCAGGATACACGCCTAGGCTGTCACCCGGTTCATAAGTTAGTCCGGAACCTTCAAGAGATAACTCTAAATGACGTGTTTCTTTATTAGAGCCGCGCCCATTTAAATTAATGTTTTCAAGAACTTCTGCTTTAAATGGGTTTGTACGAGAATAGGCTGATTCAACTGCTGGAGCTGAAGCAACAGTTGAAGCAGATTCCACACTTGCAGACTGTGCTTCACTTAACCCCGCATACACGCCTTCAATCCATTCTGCTGCAGGCTCATCAAAGTCAAGATCACAGTCAATACGTGGGTATAAACGAATTCCACCAAGGTCTTCTAAACGTTGATCAAATTCTTTTCCTGTTTGACAGAAAAATTCATACGAGCTATCGCCAAGTGATAATACAGAATATCGAAGATCATCTAGCTTTGGAGCTCGTTTTCCATGTAAAAACTCATGGAATGATAATGCATTATCTGGCGGATCTCCTTCACCATGCGTACTCACGACGATGAGAAGATTCTCCACTTTTTTCAGATTGTTTGGTTTAAAATCACTCATTGATGATACAGTAACATTGTATCCGCGTTCTTCAAGTGTTTTTCCCGACTTTTCAGCAATACCTTGAGCATTACCTGTTTGAGAACCATAAAGAATTGTAACATTTTTTGATACTGGCTTTACATTAGCTTGAGCTACTGCTTCTGCTACCGGTGCCTCAGGAGCAGCCTGAACACTAACAGAACCAGACTGAGTAGCAGCTAAATATCCGCTCAACCAGACTTTTTGAGATTCTGTCAAAGTTGGCAGAAGACGATTGAGGAGCTCTGCTTGCTCCTGATTAAACGGACTGTTCATTACCTGAAGTTGCAACAAAATCCACCTCACAAAGAAATATACTTGTACAAACTATTTCATAATTCCTAGTTTCCATCATTTTTTGCTCACATACAAGTAAAAAATATAATTCATTTTAACACAACTTACTATTCCTATCAATAAAGTTGGTTTTAATTGTGTAAAGAATTAAAAAATTTGTGTCAAATTTGAAAAGCGCAAGGCGCCCGCCTATCGGCGACAATCATAAGTCAAGTAGGAATAGAAGGTGTTCTTTACCTTCAATTCCTACTTGACTAGACCCTAGAGCCGATGGCGCCTGGAGCTAGACACCGAAACTAAGTACAAAACTTATAAATTCTGATATTATAATAAAAGTTAATACATCCTTTATTTTTGCCTTTACTAGTTATAGACCCAACACCAAAAAACCCCCTATTAGCCTGTGCTACTAGAGGGTCTTTATACTAGCCTTCAATATCACGTTGTCGGTATCCAATAAAACCGATAGCGATAAGAACAACTGCAATACTAGTTAATACGCTGATTGAAACATAGTTCATTTCCTCGACAGGAAGCTGTGGGACGTGACCGAATGGTGAGAGATTTCCCATCCATTCAGGGAATTGAAGCATCGTCCCTAAATAGACAACGAAGAATGAATACCCTAAATAAAGCCACGAAAATCCAGAGAATTGAGGTTTTACGCCCATCATGAATGCTGATAAACCTGTAATAACCCATATAGCTGGTAAATAGGCCATTGCAGCTTTGAATAGGAGACTAAAAGCAATAGGGTCCTCCATTACACTTGCCGCTGCAGCCCATAGTCCAAGGATGGCTAAAAATAACATCACGAAACCAAGTAAAATGGAAAGAAGTAAGTAACTTCCCAGTAGTGAGTTTCGAGAAACAGCGCGTGAAAGTAAGTGCTCTGTTCGATTTCGTTTTTCTTCTCCTTTTAGTTTAAGCAAAAACATTAATGCAGGAATTGTACAGATCATCGAAATAACAGACATTAACATAGAAACAAATTGTTCCGTTAACGTTAAACCCTCAACAGGAGTTAACATTTGACTGATCATCTCATTATTGAAAAAAAACGATTCTAAATCACCGAATACTGAGCCGTAGGATACACCTAAAATGAACATTCCGATTGCCCAGGTGATAATCCCAGTTCGTTGGATTCTAAATGCTAGACCTATAGGGCTTTGCATTAAACGTGTAGCGTGCTTGCGCCCTGGCTTAGCAGGAATAAAGCCCGCATCCAAATCACGAATCGTATTTAAATAATAAGCAAGGATGAAGATAACGATAGAGAACAAAATCGTTAACCCAACTGGCCACCAGTAATTGTTTACATACACCTCTGTTTTTAATCCCCAGCCTAAAGGTGAAAACCAAGAAATAGTTTCATTGCTCACATCACCGATTGCCCGAATTAAATAAGAAATTCCAAGTACAGCAAAAGAAAGACCTATTGTTCCTCTAGCATTTGATGATAGTTGAGCGAATAGAGCCGTAACAGCGCTAAAGAAAATGCCTGTTGCACCAAGAACTGCACCATATAAAAGAGAGCCTTCCAGGTTCATACTGGCGATCTGTAAACTGTACAAACCTAAACCAATGATCACCGCTAGTAAAATATTCATTGCAACTAACACAATGATTGTTGCACTTAAAGTTGAAAGACGCCCAACCGGAAGGGAACGAATAAGTTCTATTCTCCCTTCTTCTTCATCTGCCCGAGTATGTCTTGTCACAAGTAAAATACTCATAATCGCAACGACAATGGCCGTAAATAATAACATTTGGTGAGCCATCATTGGACCTTCAGTATAATGGTCTAAACCATAACCTGGCCCTACCATCGCTGTCATAGCTGGATTCTTCATCGTTTCTGCAATCGCTTGTCTCTCTTGCTCTGTTTGATATAACCCTGTAAAAGCCGTAGCGGTTATAACAGTGATGAAAGATAATGTGATGAGCCAGATTGGAATACGGATACGATCTCTCCTTAATAAGAAGCGAGTCATTGTTCCAGTCTTACTATAAAGCTGATTCCACATTAAGCTCTACCTCCCGCTCTTAGTTTCATCATAATGACGCATAAACAAATCTTCTAAAGTTGGCGGTGTACTTTCTAATTTAACAAGGCCAAATTGTGAAACATAACGGATAACCTCATCAAGCTCCTTGCCATCTACTTGAAAAGAAAAAGCACAGTCCTTGCCATCTATTTCATAAACACCTTTCATTTTTTCAAGCCCTAGAATCGGTTGCTTTGTTTGAAGGACTAGATTGGTCCTTGTTAGATGACGAAGCTGATCAAGTGTACCTGTTTCGATAATCTCACCTTGTCGAATGATCCCTACCCGATCGCAAAGTCTCTCTACCTCTGATAAAATGTGGCTTGAAAGTAACACACTTTTTCCATTCCTCTTTACTTCCATAACACACTCTTGAAATACTTTTTCCATTAAAGGGTCAAGCCCTGATGTTGGTTCATCTAATATATAGAGATCAGCATCAGACGAGAAGGCTGAAATTAACGCAACTTTTTGACGGTTTCCCTTTGAATACGTACGACATTTCTTCCTTGGATCCAAATTAAACCGTTGTATTAATTCTTCCCTGCGTTTTTTATTCGTTGATCCACGCAGCTTCATAAACAAGTCGATAACCTCACCACCCGTCAGGTTTGGCCATAGGTTTACATCTCCTGGCACATACGCTATATGCTTATGAATATCAACTGCATCTTTCCAAGCGTCCTTTCCGAAGATCTTCACTTGACCTCCAGATGCTTTTAATATCCCTAATAATATCCGAATTGTGGTTGACTTACCTGCTCCATTTGGACCAATAAATCCATATACTTCTCCCTGATTGACTTCAATATTTACACCATTTAATACCGTGGATTTTCCAAATTTCTTTGATACATTTATTGCATTAAGGATTGTCATGTTACTCCCCCTCTAATATAAGTTACTTAGTTTTGAAATATTTTAACTTATATATTTCATAATATACAAAAATATATACTTTTTCAAGATCTTTTGAACTCATTCATTTGTTATATTTCATAATTTTGATTAAACTATATAAAGAGGTGAAGAAAATTTGGACGGATTTCAACGGCGAAGAGAACAAAAGAAGCAAAACATACTAGAAGCAGCATTGCTTTTATTTATGGATCTTGGTGTACAAAAGGTTTCTATTTCAGATATAGCAAAAAAGGCAAACGTTTCACAGGTAACCATTTACAATTATTTCGAAAGCAAGCATAATCTCGTACATGAGGTATTTCTATATTATATTGATAAGGCTACAAATAATTTTGAAAAGGTTATTTTTAGTGACATGCCATTCCCTGAGAAAATTAAAATGCTTATTTTTAATAAAAAAGAAATAGCGAGCAGTATTAACGAGGAATTTTATCAATATTTAATGAAGGAATACTCTTCAGAAGGTAATTATATAGAAAAAATATATGCGGAGAAGGCAGTTCCTTACCTCAATCTTTTATTTAAAGAGGGAAAAGAAAACGGGTATATCGATCAAAATTTATCAGAAGAAGCAATGTTATTTTATATTTACATGTTAAAAGATTATATACAGAGGGAGGAGGTTTATCAGAAGATTTTACCTCTTACTGAGGATATTACGAATATTTTCTTCTATGGAATCATGGGAAAGGGCGGGAATCATAAAATCGAGTAGGCGCATGAATATAATTCATGCGCCACTTATCCCACTCTTAACTGACTGTAAGATCCTCACTTATGGTAGTTTTACTTTATCTCACCTGTTAATCACTCGCTCAATATGAATTGTTAAATATAATTTCTCATCATTTGTTAATTCATAATCAAATTGTTTTTTTACATAGTCGTTAATTTTTTCGGTGCATTCATAGGCATCTTTATGTTTGTTTTTTACAGCCTCGAAAAGGAAATCGTCTTCACTTTCCATATAGGTTTTACTGTACAATCTTTGTGCGAAAAACTTTAAATGGGTAACAAACCGAAAGAAATTTAATGAGTCTTCATTAAAATCGATGCTAAAGTGATATTTGACGATCTTTAGAATGTCTTGCATCGTTTTTGTAATGTTTACGATGTTCGGCATTTCCTCATTCAGCTCTGCATTTACAATATGCATGGCAATAAAGCCTGCTTCATCCTCTGGAAGTGTAACATGAAGTTTATTCTTTATCATATTTAGAGCCTCTAACCCAATAGAGAATTCATCTTTATATAATTTCTTGATCTCCCATAATAATGCATTTTTGATATCAAGGCCCTTATTGTTTCTTTCTATCGCAAAGTTGATATGGTCTGTTAATGAAACATAGATACTGTCGCTCAATTCTCTTCCTATCTTTTCTTTTGCCAATTGAATAATTTCTTCCGTTACTTCCATTAATTCAAGTGAAACTTCATAGAGAAGAGTTTTAAAACGATCTGACATATCTTTGTTTTTTAAAGTAAAAACCTTTTCTATTTTTTCTTCTTCTATTTCATCACCAGGTTTTTTTTGGAAAGCTAGCCCCTTCCCCATAACAACAAGTTCTATATTTTCTTCATTAAAAGCACTTACAACATTATTGTTATAAACTTTTTCTATTTTCATACGATCACCTAAATCATGTGTAATGGGTTCATCCGAAGACCTTTTAAAAAACAGTTTTTCTCTTATAATCTCTTTTAATTAAAGTGTATTATACGGCATTTTAGGTTCATTTTCATCTAGGAGATTCCGGTTTACTATGGTAAAAGCTTATAGGACAAAGGCTGTTTTGATAAGAGAAGAAGGAAAGCCCTCACACTGAGCTTTCCTGAAAGTCATTTTTTTATAAGTCTTCTCCATTTGTTGCGATCACGTTTTTGTACCAATCAAAGCTTTTCTTTTTATATCTGTTGTTTGTCCCTTTTCCTTCACTATCACGATCTACATAGATAAAGCCATATCTCTTTCTAAGCTCAGCAGTTGACGCACTAACAAGGTCAATTGGGCCCCAAGATGTGTATCCTATGATTTCAACACCGTCACCGATTGCATTTTTCATTTCGCGAATATGGGCATCAAGATATTCAATTCGATAATCATCCTGAATTGATCCATCTTCTTCGACTTTATCTACAGCACCAAGTCCATTTTCAACGATGAACAATGGTTTTTGATAACGATCATACAGTTGGTTACAAACTGTTCTTAATCCCACAGGATCAATTTGCCATCCCCATTCTGATGCTTGTAGGTATGGATTTTTTACACCAGCTAAAAGATTTCCAGCTGTTTTTTCATCTTGATGTTCAGGAGCTGTACTAGCTACAAATGACATGTAATAGCTAAAACCAATATAATCAACCGTATTATGTTGAAGCAGCTCCAAGTCTCCGTCAGCCATTTCAATTTGAATATTATTTTCGTTGAAATAATTTAACATATAACGAGGGTAATAGCCTCTTGATTGAACATCTGAGAAGAATAATGTTTTACGATCTTGCGAAAGCGCCGCAAACATGTCCTCCGGCTTTGACGTATAAGGATACGTAACCATGGATGCAATCATGCATCCGATTTGTGAGCCAGGTATGATTTCATGTCCAGCTTTTACCGCAAGAGCACTTGCTAAAAATTGATGGTGAGCCGCTTGGTAAATGTCTTGTTCATTTTTTTTACCATCTTCAAATAAAAGCCCTCCGCCTGTAAATGGTGCGTGCAACAGGACGTTAATCTCATTAAATGTCATATAGTATTTCACTTTGTCTTTAAAGCGAGTGAAAATGGTTTTTGCTAATCGTTCATAGAATCCTACTAATTGTCGATTCTTCCAGCCGCCATATTTTTTCACTAAGCCTAATGGCATTTCATAATGTGAAATTGTAATAACTGGTTCAATATTATATTTTAGTAGCTCATCGATCATATTTTCATAAAATTGAAGACCTTTTTCATTTGGCTCTACCTCATCACCATTTGGAAATAAGCGTGTCCATGAGATTGAGAAACGAAATGCTTTAAAACCCATTTCTGCAAATAAAGCAATATCTTCTTTATATTTGTGATAGAAATCAATTGCTTCATGATATAAGTTAAATTGCTCCATCGAAAAATCCGGTGGACTCATGATCCCATTCGGAGATACATCTGCTGTTGAAAGTCCTTTTCCGTCCTCTTGATAAGCACCTTCTAGTTGGTTAGCAGCAACTGCTCCTCCCCATAAAAATCCTTCTGGAAATTTTCTTGTGTTTGTATTCATTCATATCACCTTTCCATTTTTATTTCTGAACTAAACCTACTTGATTAAAACTCTTCTCCGTTACTTTCAATCACTTTTTTATACCAATTAAAGCTCTTCTTTTTCGACCTTGCGAGTGTACCTTGTCCATCATTATCTTTATCAACGTATATATATCCATAGCGCTTTTTCATTTCACCTGATGATGCACTAACAATATCAATTGGACCCCAGCTTGTATATCCAATGATTTCCACACCATCTTTGATTGCTTCTGACATTTCTGCAACATGCTTTCTTAAATAATCAATCCGGTAATCATCATGGACTTCGCCATCTGTTGTCACTTCGTCTACTGCACCTAATCCATTTTCTACAACAAATAAAGGCTTTTGATATCGATCATATAATTGATTTGCTGTTATTCTGAATCCCTTAGGATCAATTGTCCAGCCCCATTCGGATTTTTCTAAATAAGGATTTTCAATTGAGCCAAATACATTACCTGCTGTCATATTATTTACTTCTGGATCTGTGCTTGTCGCACGGCTAGCATAGTAACTAAATCCAATATAATCGACTGTATGATTTTTTAAGAGCTCTTCGTCTCCATCTTTCATTTCAATTGTTAAGTTGAGATCTTTAAAGAATCTTTTTGCATAGCCTGGATATTCACCCCGTGATTGAACATCAATGAAGAAAAATGATTCACGGTCTTTGTCCATTGCATCCCAAACATCTTCAGGGTTACATGTATATGGGTATGTCATCCCTGCTGCCAGCATACAGCCGATCTTTGCTTCTGGGATGATTTCATGACATGCTTTAACAGCAAGTGCACTTGCAACCAACTGATGGTGGGCAGCTTGGTATTGAATTTGTTTTTTATTGTCTCCTTCTTTGAAAACTAGGCCAGCACCTACGAAAGGTAAATGGAGCAACATATTAATTTCGTTGAATGTCATCCAATACTTTACTTTGTCTTTATAACGTTTAAATAGAGTAGTAGCATATGTTTCAAAAAAAGAAACAAGCTTGCGGTTTCTCCAACTTCCATATGTTTCAACTAAATGAACAGGTACATCAAAGTGAGCGATTGTCACGACTGGTTCAATATTGTATTTTTTTAATTCATCAAATAAATCGTCATAAAATTTTAGGCCAGCCTCATTTGGCTGATGGTCATCCCCATTTGGAAAAATACGTGCCCATGACACAGATACGCGTAAAGCCTTGAACCCCATTTCGGCAAAAAGAGCAATATCCTCTTTATATCGATGGTAAAAATCAATTGCTTCATGTGATGGATAAAATTCACCCTCAAGTGGTTTGAATGATGGTAGATTACCAAACATAATATCCCAGCGTTTTTTTCCAGTTGGCAGTAAATCAACTGTTGTTAATCCTTTACCATCTTCTAGATAAGCACCTTCTGTTTGATTTGCAGCAATCGCACCGCCCCATAAAAATCCTTTTGGAAATGTCATTTGTTACTCTCCTTTCAATTTGAAGAGGAAAGAAAATTGCTCTTTCCTCTTGAGGTCATTACTTCGCGTTTAGATTGAATAATTGATCACCAAAACTAATTTGTTTTTCACTTGTTGATTGTACGTTGAAATCCTTATAATTTGTCACAACAACTGGAGTTGTAACAGGTAATCCAGTTGCTTTGATTTTTTCAATATCAAATTCAATTAATAATTGTCCTTTTTCAACACGGGCACCTTGGCTTGTATGAGCAGAGAAATATTTCCCTTCAAGTTTCACAGTATCCATTCCAATATGGATTAATATTTCCGCTCCTTGATCCGTTTTAATCCCAATTGCATGGTTTGTCGGGAAAAGTGCTGTAACTGTACCTGAAGCAGGTGCAACTAGTTTCCCTATTGAAGGTTCAATCGCTACACCATCTCCAAGTGCCCCAGATGCAAACGCTTCATCTTTAATTTCAGATAGCACCTTCACTTCACCTTTTAGCGGACTTACGATTTCTTCAACTGAAGCATTTGTTACTGTTGTTGCTGCAGCTTCGTTTTGAGCAGTTTCAGTTGCTTCGTTTTTACCTTTGCCCATTCCAAATAAATACGTAAGAACGAAACCTAAAGCAAATGCGACAACGAATGAGATTAATGCTCCCCATAATGCAAATGTAACTCCATCAGTTGGGCTAATCATCGCTGGGATAACAAAGATCCCGAGACCACCTATCATATATAGGTTTGTTCCAACTGCACCGATGATTCCCCCGCCAATACCGGCTGCAATACAGCTAATGATAAATGGCTTTTTAAGAGGTAATGTGATTCCATAGATTGCCGGCTCTGTTACGCCGAAGATACCTGAGATGAATGCTGGTATACTTAATGTTTTTAATTTTTGTTGCTTTGTTTTTACATACACTGCAAGAACAGCACCAATTTGTGCAAATGAAGCAGCTAATGTCGTTGCTAATACTGGATCTGCTCCCATTGTTGAAATGTTATTGATTGCAATTGGCACAAGACCCCAGTGAAGTCCAAAAATAACTAATAACTGCCATAAACCTCCAACAAAAATACCTGCGATCATTGGGCTTAAGTTGTAGATGAATAGTGTAGCCATACCTAATAAATTTCCTGCCCATGTAGATATTGGACCAATAATGATAAATGTGAGCGGTACCACAATTAGTAATGTAAACATTGGTACTAAGAATGCTTTTACAACATCTGGAATGATTTTTCTTAAACGTTTTTCAACAACTGCTGCAAAATAAGCTGCAAGAATAATCGGAATAACTGATGATGCATAACTCATTAAAATAACTGGTACACCTAAAAATGTAATATAAATTGGTGATTCAAACATTGTGCCAGCAAATAATGTATAAAGTAGTTCACCCTGTGTTAAGCCTGATAAGGTCGGATAAACGAGTGATCCCCCAATCGCCATCCCGATGAATGGGCTTCCGCCAAACTTTTTAATCGCCGTATACCCTAAGAAAATAGGGAAGAAGTAAAATAGTGAGTCACCAACTGCATTTAGAATTTGATATGTTCCTGATGTTGACTCTAACCATCCCATTGCAATAAAAAGAGCATTAAAACCTTTGATCATCCCTGTTGCTGCTAGCACCCCAAGAACTGGTGTAAAGATACTTGAAATAATATCGATGAAGCCTGATTTTTGCTTTTCATCCTCATCAACAGGGGCTTGAGCTTGTAACCCACTCACTTCAAGAACCGCTTTATAAACATCCGGTACATGGTTCCCAATAACGACTTGATATTGTCCGCCACTTTTCATGACAGTTACAACACCATCCATATTTTTTAGAACATCTGTATTTGCTTTACTTTCATCTTTTAACTTAAATCGTAATCTAGTAATACAATGCACGATACTGGAAACGTTTTCTTTTCCGCCGACATTTAATAGAATATCTTTAGCCAACTGCTCATATTTCACGATTTGTCCCTTCTTTCTTGATGTTTTTAGGCAAATAAAAAACCTGAGCCAAATAGACTACACCTATTGCTTATCGCGATTCGCAATTATCGTGTGTCTATTCAGTCCAGGTTATGCCCACTTAAGGTAACATTCCTAAAACGGAATATTGTTTATTTACTTGTTATATGTAATTTATCATGGGTCCAGCAGATTGTCAACGCTTTCTTATCTATTCTTTTATTAAATTATAGATCTTTCGGATCAAAATAGTAATCTATCTATTTTCTTAAGTAGGATGAAACGGTGACTAGCTGTGCTCCGTTTTCCCATTATAATACTCTTTACGTTAATTGCTTACTGCCTTCATTTCGATAAGATGTATCAGCGATTTTTTCAACTTGTAATTGACCATTTTCAAAGCTTACGACTGAAACACTACAGTTTTCATGTACTTTGAATTCTTTACTCTGTGTTACCTGAATGATGTAATTTCCGATCGTGACTCCATGTGAAAAAATAAGAATATTCCCACCCTCTGAAGCATGTTTTTCTACGATTTCTTTTACAGCTTCTTCTGTTCTAGTAAAAAGCTGTGCATATGATTCACCTTCAGGAGCTGAAGCATTGACATCAAGGCTGAATAATTTGTCAAGAACATCACCATATAGCTTTGGAATTTCATCCTCTAACAAAGCTTCTAATATACCAAAATTCATTTCCTTCAGTCTTTTATCAATGGTTAACGGAATATCTCTATCACCTATCGCATATTTAGCCGTATCTTGAACTCGCTGGCTGTCGCTTGAGTAAGCCGCAATAAAAGGAATATGAGATAAACCTCTTCCAACAGATTTTGCTTGTGATATTCCTTTTTCAGTTAGTGGTGAATCACAAAAACCTTGCATACGTCTTTCAACATTATATTGCGTTTCTCCATGGCGTACAAAATAAAGTGTTACTTTGTTTTCACTAGTCAAGATTGAACACGTCCTTTTATATGTATCTTATTGGCATTTTAGCATACTCCACTCATAAATCTACCTAAAAAACAGCCTTACTACTCTAAGATAGTAAGACTGTTTATAACATTTACATTTGATGCTCAACTTTTACTCGTTTAATAAACAGTGAAATGATGAAACCAATCACTGCCATGATAATCGCGAATAAAAATGCATCTTGAACTCCAGCAGTAAATGCAAGAAGTGGATTTAAAGGATTTGCCTTGTCTTCAACAGTACTCATAAATCCTTCTGCACCAGAAGATAAAATCGAAATCGCGATTGCCGTTCCAATCGCTCCGGCAACCTGCTGCAAAGTATTCATAATCGCTGTTCCATCCGGATATAATTCACGCGGCAATTGATTCAAACCATTTGTTTGCGCCGGCATCATAACCATTGAAATTCCAACCATTGTAATGATGTGCAGTGCTATGATAAAGGCTGAGCTCGTATCAATTGTAATCGTCGAGAATCCAAGCATCGCTCCAATTAAAATCAAGATCCCGATCATAACAAGCCATTTTGGACCAAACTTATCAAACAACCCACCCATTACAGGTGAAAGAATTCCATTAATGATCCCTCCTGGCAATAAAAGAAGCCCAGCAGCAAACGTAGTTAAAGCTAGTGATGTTTGTAAGTAAAGTGGTAATAAAATCATTGTGGAAAGCAATACCATCATACAAACAAGAATTAAAAGCAACCCAATCGTAAACATCGGATATTTAAACGCACGTAAATTAAGCATTGGCTGCTCCATTTTTATTTGTCTAACCGAAAATAAAACCAATGAAACTGTACCAATAACAATAGAAGCAATCACAGTTGGGCTTCCCCAACCGCCTCCTTCTCCAGCACTGCTAAATCCAAAGACAATTCCTCCAAATCCAATAGTGGATAACACAATTGAAAGAATATCAATTTTAGGCTTAGTTGGTGTTGTAACATTTTGCATAAAGAACAATCCAAAGATAAGAGCTCCAATTAATAACGGAAGAGAAATCCAGAAAATCCAATGCCATGTCAGGTTATTAAGGATAAGTCCTGAAATTGTTGGACCAACTGCTGGTGCAAACATAATAACTAGACCAATGATTCCCATGATTCTTCCACGCTTATGTGGTGGTACAACTAAGAGAATCGTGTTAAACATTAGCGGAAGCAATAATGCTGTTCCAACTGCCTGAACAACACGTGCAACCATTAAAACGGCAAAGCTTGGAGCAATCGCCGCTATAAACGTTCCAATAATCGATGCAACAAGTGCAGTATTAAATAATTGCCTTGTTGTAAACCATTGCATAATAAGTCCTGATACAGGAACTAAGATACCAAGTGTAAGTAAATAACCAGTTGTTAGCCATTGTGCCGTTGTTTCATGAATACCAAAATTCTCAATTAAGTTTGTTAAAGCCATATTAAGGGCTGTTTCACTAAACAAGCCGATAAAACCAGCAACAACAAATGAGATGATAATTGGAACAACACGCAAATCACTTACATCTACATCTCCAGTTTTCATTTGTGTATTACCCATTTCCATTCTGTTTCCTCCTACATAAATCTCTCTCTAATTTTTTTAAAATAGCAACGGTAACTGTTTTGCGATCGCACGTAACGGATCGCCATGTTGATATGTGATCGACAAGATACATGCCCCTTCTATCATTGCCGTAATTGTTACGCCCAATTCTTTGGCTCTCTCTTTTTCGAATCCATATTGTTCAAGTATGTGAGCATATTTGGATTGCCAATCTTTAAAAACCATTTCACATGCGTGACGAAGCTTTTCATGTGTTGAAGCTGTTTCTGAAGCAATTAATCCGATCGATAGCCCCTCCACACAATCTTTTTTATCAAAGACAGCGGCTATATTATTGATATAAGATTGAAACGCTTCTTTTGCTGAATTTTTCCCACTTAGGTCTTTCTCAGCTCCCTCCAACACAAGCTCCCTCATCACAGAAATCGCTTCTAAAGCAATTTCTTCCTTCCCATTTGGGAAATGATAATAAATTGAACCTTTTGGAGCACCGCTTTCCTCGATTATTTGATTAAGCCCTGTTCCGTTAAAACCTTGCCGTTGAAATAAGCGTGTTGCGCTCTGCAAGATCATGTCCTTCGTGTCCTGCTTTCTCTTCATATGATGCTCACCTCAAAATTATAACAACCGGTCTAGAAAATAGTATAGGAATTTAAAGAATTAGTCAATTGATATGTTAACCTTTAAATAGTAAAAAGATAAAAAAGACAGGACTCATGGTCTGAACTGCTCCCTGTCAAGTAGACAGTTGAAATAACAAAAATGATCTAAGCGGCTTTAGCTCTTAATTCCATTGGACTAAGGCCGTTTAGTTTTTCTTGATATCTTTCATGATTATAGAAGTGGATA